>Ga0163153_10000321_pt1 | contig 86666 bp, 71 predicted proteins | sample OliLakLV19MP6IB1_FD_148629 | JGI IMG/M metagenome (GOLD analysis project Ga0163153, IMG submission 148629) | Freshwater microbial mat bacterial communities from Lake Vanda, McMurdo Dry Valleys, Antarctica - Oligotrophic Lake LV.19.MP6.IB-1 | ecosystem: Environmental > Aquatic > Freshwater >...
CGTGGCGATGTGAGCTTCAAGCTCGACGCATCGCGGACAGGGAGGAGGACTGTTCGACGGCTCCGCCATCAGGGCATTTCATCGGCACGGCGGACGGTCAGGCCGCACTTTGACGCGCCGGACCCGCTAATCAAGTACCTGTTCGGAACCTGCGATCGCAGTCGTTCAAGCGCCAGGCTCGCAAACCGAGTTCGCTGCTCGGGTGTCATCATCGCGAGCGCATTGCGAACTTCTGAACCGACCATCTGAAGCTGCGACTGCACCAGCGCCAAATCGCCTTGAGCCTGCAAGAGCGCTTGAGCGAGGGGGCCCGATCCCAGCGTCGGTGCATTCGCCTGGATCGACGAGAGCAGCACCGGCAGGTTGGCGCTTGTGATCAGAGGCTGATTGATGTCGGTCGTGGAACTCAACCCGATGTACTCGAAGTCGCTGTAGAGAAAGAGCCGGCGCCAGCCAACTTCCACATGGAGCATGAAGGCAATGTCGAGGCTCTTGACGATCTCGCTGAAGCTCTCATTGAAGGAGGCGGAGACTCCACTGTCGGTCACGGTCCCGCTCACACCGGAGGCCCAGAGGTATGGAGTGGCCGAAATCGTAATGGCGTCAGGATTCCACTCCACTGGTGGCGGCTGATCGGTTGGTGTCCCGACTGCCGCCTGGTCCGTTGCCGGGGGAGCGGCGGCGCTGTTGACGGGAGCCGAGGGTGGCGTCTTCTGCGACGCACTCGGCGGCATATCGGATTGTGCGCGTGCGACACCCGTGGCGCCGAGGGACAGTCCGAGCGCAAGGCAGTAGGTCAGTCGTCGTGAAAGAGAAGTGGACTCATGGCTCATGGTCGGCACCTTGGGTTGCGGTTCGATCCAAGGACGCGTGAGCAACGAGCAGCCGCGGTGACGGTGCGGCCGCCCGTCCGTGGCGTGGGAGCGTACAGTCGGGGCACTGCTCCGTCAACCGCGTAAGCGAGTAATCGCCCCGAAGTTGATTGATCAGGAGGCGGTCGACGGTGTGGTCGAGTCGGCCGGTTCGGCAGACTCGGCAGGCGCGTATTGCGCGCGCACGCTGTCGAAGGCCGCCTCGACCTCATCGAAGGCCGCGATCACCTCTGGATCGAACTGTGTGCCGGCGCCTTGCCGCAGCAGCTCAACTGCCTTGGCGTGCGGCATCGCGGGCTTGTAGACGCGAACGCTCGTCAATGCGTCGTAGACATCGGCAACGGAGACGATGCGCGCGGCCAGCGGAATGCGCGGCCCCGGCAAACCACTTGGATATCCCGTGCCGTCCCATCGCTCGTGATGACACGCAGCGATGTCGGCGCTCATCTCCAGCAGCCGATCGCTTCCGTTTCGTCGGAGGATCGCATCGAGCGCGCGGTAACCGAGATCCGGATGCCGTTCGATGATCTGTCGTTCGTCGACATCGAGTCGGCCCGGTTTGAGCAGCACCGCATCGGGGATGCCGACCTTGCCGATGTCGTGCATGGAACTCGCGAGTCGGAGTCGGTCGACCCATGCGTCGTCGAGCTCCGTGTGCTTCCTTCGCAGCGGGCCGGCGAGCAGTTCGCAGTACGCGCTGATGCGGTCGAGATGGGCACCCGTGTCGCTATCGCGATACTCCGCGAGTTTCGCCAAACCGAAGATCAATGTGTTCCGCGCAACCACTTCCACTCTTCGACGTTCAGCCTGCTCGCGCAATGTCGAGAGCACCCAGCGGCGGACTTCACCGGCAACGAGTGCACACGCGGCACCGACGACCAGGATGAAGGCCGCGTATGTGTAAGCGACGAGCGGCGAAAACTGCCCCGCGGTCGGATCTTTGGTCGTGGTGATGTACCACCATGCGTAGGTCACCAGCGACGCATGCCCGACTGCGCCGATCAACCCTGCCAAGAGGCAGAGCAGTGGGCGAAGTCGGAGCACCGCGAGCGCACAGATGACGCAATAGGTCAGGATCGCAGGCGGCGCCAGTCCGCTGACCATTCCAGCCGGTGAAGTGAGTTGCACCAGGAGGATCGCGACCGTCGGCGTCAACGCTTCGACCACCATGCTGCCGTACCAGACGCGCGTACGAACGATCCGCCCCGTGGCGTCCGCGCGACGCGCGGCGGCGAGCGTCGCGAGTTCGACGATGACCACCATGCCGATCAGCAACAGGATCAGCGCAAGCGTCTTGCCCTCCATCACGACCGGGCTCGCGAGATCTCGCACGACCGCGATCGACGCCAAGCAGATCAGCACGCCGATCATGACGATCGCGCGATGTTGCTCGCTGCGCTGGATCACGCGTCGGAATTCGATCGTTTCGTCGGTTTGCTCGAAGAGGTTCGTGGCGAATCCTCGAAAGGGGATCAACGATCAAACGGACCGGCAACTGGGATGATACTCCGCATGCAGGGGTCGCTGAACGATCGCGCGGCTGATGCTCGCGCCAGATCCGAGCGATGGTCGCGCGCAACGTGCGCTCAGCTGGCCGGCGCGAAGACCACGAGATTCCGGCCGAAGTGCGGGCGTCGATCGAGGGCTGCTCTAAGGTGCGCTCCATGCGATCCAGTTGGTACGGGGGACTCGCTGAGTTCGAGCGCTGGCTGATGGGCGAGCCCAACGGTTGCGATGTTGCCAGTGAAGCGCTGGACCCATTCGATGCACCAGGTCGTTGGTGCGTCACCTGCGGTCGAAGTACCCGGCGGGAGATCGACGGTCGATTCACTCGGTGTGATGGCTGCATGCTGGCGGAATTGCGGGGTGTGCGGGATGGACGGGGTGGACGTGACATGGCGATCGGTGACGAGATCTCGATCAACCACTCTCCGCTGCAGGATCCATGGCCACTCATCCGCTTGGGGGAGCATCGTGGCGATCTGCGCAGAGCGGTCCTTCGGATCAAGCATGAAGGCTCGCCGGAACTTGCCGGTCACTTGGGTAGGGCACTTGGTCGGCAATGGCGTGCCACCATGCAGAGTGCCGGCACTGCGGGGGCCGCCTGTGAGGCGAGTTTCGACGGCGCGGTCGTGCAGCCGGTGCCGATGCCGTGGCTTCGCCGCGTCGAGCGAGGTCATGATCATGCTCGCGAACTTGCCGAGGGTTTCGCGGCGGAAACCACTTGGCGCCTTGTCTCGCTTCTACGCCAGAAGTGGCGCGGACCGCAGGCCAGATTGGTGGGAGTGGCCCGGCGCACGGCATCAGCGCCGGGGGAGGCTGTGGTTGGAAGTCCCGGTCGATTTGCTCCCCGCGAGAGGGCCGCACGACTCGGGGCAGGACCGGTGATTCTTGTGGACGATGTGCGAACGACCGGATCGACGCTCCTGGAGGCAAGTCGCGTATTGCTGGAACTGGGATTCGCCCCGATTGGCGCAGTGGTCCTTGCCGTCTCCCATGACAACAATTGACCCACGGGCGGCGGGCGCTTTGGGGTAGGGGACGACGAGCCGTGGCAGCCCGTAGCGTCGACTCTAAGTCGCGATTGCGGCAAGGGTTATAGCAGGAGCGGCCACTGATGCCATTCGAAGTGGACCGCTCGGGGTTGAGTCCAGAGCAGTGTGCCGGCAACCCAGGACACCCGGCGGCGCATCAGTCCCACCAGGCCCAAGAGGCACGGGTGGGGGCGCTCGGGGTCGAATGTGTCCGGCCAGTCCGGTCGAGCATTCCATCCACCCCACTTGACAAGCAGAGCGAACTCGCTATCTTTGTCTCTCCGCCTTTGGCCTCCAGAGGTGGAGTTGTACTGCCGCCGTCGCCGGTGGGCCCTCGCGGGTCAGTCGCCGACAGCCGCAGCTCTCTTTGACAAGTGAACAGTTGGGAACGCCGCGAGGATGTGGCGATCGGCGTATGTGCTCACGGCATGTGCGACGATCGATAAACGGTGACTGCCACAGCAGTCACCACCAACATCCTCCGTGAGATCAGTTAGAAATGGTCAATCCTGCGAGACCGTTTCGACTCCGCTTGCGGAGTCGATCGGGATGTTGGAACGAAACCGGTGGGATAAGCCGTCCACCGGCACCGCGACCGCAGTCGCGGTGAGACCGGCCCGGAAACCAGACAGTGTTCGCAAGATCACACCGCTCCGCAAGGAACGGAACGTCGGGACCGGGTCGCCAGGAATCATCGAAGTATCGCGGGCTTCGGCCCGTGTTGCAACGAACTCAATTGAAGAGTTTGATCCTGGCTCAGATTGAACGCTGGCGGCATGGCTAAAACATGCAAGTCGAACGCCTGGAGCAATCCAGGAGTGGCGAAAGGGCGAGGAATAGATTCCTACGTACCCCAAGGTCGGGGATACCTCGGAGAAATCCGAATCAATACCCGATGTGGTCCGACCAATGACATGGGCGGATCAAAGGTTTACTGCCTTGGGCGCGGGGAATCTCCTATCAGGTAGTTGGTGAGGTAATGGCTCACCAAGCCGAAGACGGGTAGCGGGTGTGAGAGCACGGCCCGCCGCATCGAGACTGAGACACTGCTCGGACTCCTACGGGAGGCTGCAGTAACGAATCTTCCGCAATGCACGAAAGTGTGACGGGGCAATGCCGCGTGGTGGATGAAGCCCTTCGGGGTGTAAACACCTGTCAGGGTTCAGGAACACAATGACCAGACCCAAAGGAAGAGCCGGCTAACTCTGTGCCAGCAGCCGCGGTAATACAGAGGGCTCGAGCGTTAATCGGAATCACTGGGCTTAAAGGGTGCGTAGGCGGATACATAGGCACTTTGTGAAATCCCTCGGCTCAACCGGGGAATTGCTTGGTGAACCATGTATCTTGAGGCAGGTAGGGGTGGCTGGAACGATAGGTGGAGCGGTGAAATGCGTAGATATCTATCGGAACGCCAAAGGAGAAGTCAGGCCACTGGGCCTGTCCTGACGCTGAGGCACGAAAGCGTGGGGAGCAAACGGGATTAGATACCCCGGTAGTCCACGCCGTAAACGATGCGCACTAGGTCGGGGAGGCTTTCACGCCCTCCCGGCCGAAGCAAAAGTGTTTAGTGCGCCGCCTGGGGAGTACGGTCGCAAGGCTAAAACTCAAAGGAATTGACGGGGGCTCACACAAGCGGTGGAGCATGTGGCTCAATTCGAAGCAACGCGAAGAACCTTACCTGGGTTTGACATGCACGGATTAACTCCCGGAAACGGGAGCCACACCCTTCGGGTGGAACGTGCACAGGTGCTGCATGGCTGTCGTCAGCTCGTGCTGTGAAGTGTCGGGTTAAGTCCCTCAACGAGCGAAACCCCTGTCACTAGTTGCTAACAGGTAATGCTGAGGACTCTAGCGAGACCGCCGGTGTCAAACCGGAGGAAGGTGGGGATGACGTCAAGTCCTCATGGCCTTTATGCCCAGGGCTGCACACGTGCTACAATGGCACCGACAGAACGATGCAAGATCGCAAGATGGAGCAAAACGCTCAAAAGGTGCCCCAGTTCGGATTGGAGGCTGCAATTCGCCTCCATGAAGTCGGAATCGCTAGTAATCGCGGATCAGCTACGCCGCGGTGAATAAGTTCCTGAGCCTTGTACACACCGCCCGTCAAGTCATGGGAGCTGGCAGTGCCCGAAGTCGCCTCGATTCAGGGGTGCCCACGGCAAGGCTGGTGACTGGGACTAAGTCGTAACAAGGTAGCCGTAGGGGAACCTGCGGCTGGATCACCTCCTTTCTAAGGGATATTCTTAGACGAACGTCCGGAGAGATCCGGAGTTCGAAAGAGTGAACACATCCTCGCCTGCGTCTGGCTCGTCCAGACGCGGATGACCGTGCGGCAACGCACGGTGAAGGCGCCCCAACTGTTCCTTGAATAGATGCAGCCGCCGCGCCGCTAACCCGGCGCGGCGGTTGTGCTTTTGTGGCGATGCCAAGAGGAGAGCGGGCTGTTCAAGTCGGTCCAAACTCGAGGCGTCGTGCGCGGCAGTGTTCGCCTTCTCCGCACTGCGCGCTCCGTTCGGCCGGAGCCTTGACTTCGATGAGCGGTGAACCAAGCGCATTCGTAGACTCGACCACATGACCAGGGACGCTGCGCCAGAGAGTCGGGGCCGCGTGGGGCTGCTCCGGAAACCGGTGTCGCTCCACCGGCTGCGAAACCGGACGCTGCCGTTGTTGGTCGCGCTCATCCTCTTGCTGGTGACCTCTCCCGCGTTCGACACGCCGGGAGAGGCGACCCCCATCATCGAGATGCTGCTGTTCAGCGCGGTTCCGTTGTTCGGCGTCGCCTTGCTTGCGCCGCGCCGTTGGAGCGTTGTGGTGGCGATCCTGGCGCTCGCGATCTACGGGACGCTGCTCTTCTTTCACGGTCCGAGCGTCGAGGGTGCGATTGCGAGCTGGCCGGGCGTACTGGTGTTGATCTTCTACATCGTTGCGACGCTGACGATCGCGCATGCCGTGTTCGTCGCACCGTCCGTGCTCGACGATCGTGTGTACGGCGGCATTGCCGTCTACCTGCTGATCGGCATCACCTTCGCCATTCTCCATCACATGATCGGTGTGCAGGATCCGCAGGCGTACACCGTTTCCGAGACGGCGGGGGTCCGCGTCAGGCTCAATTGGGCGGACTATCTCTACTTCAGTTTCGTTTCGCTCACCACGCTGGGCTTCGGCGACATCGTGCCGCACAATGCATGGGCGCGCAATCTCTCCGTGACCGAGGGTGCGGTCGGCATGCTCTATCCTGCGGTGTTGCTGGCACGACTCGTCAACCGTCCAATGGTGGCGAAGATCGTGCCGTGAGATCTGGGACCGAGTCGCCTCAGTCGTTGAAGCCGGAGACGAAGCCGCCATTTGCATAAGCGGCGTTCACCGCCATGGCACCCGGCGCGAAGCCGCCACCACCACCGAAGTAGCCGCCGGGACCGCCAAAGTAGTTGCCAGCCGCACCGTACGCGCTGAAGCCGGTGTAGCCGTGCGAACCGACGAAAGGCTCGGTGTCGTTGCCCTCTTCGGAACCGAGCGGCCCAGGATTGCCCGGACCGTAGCCGGGCATGTACTGATTAGCGGTGCTGCCGCCCTGCAGATTCGCGGGGTTCACATAGGTTGTGCCGGCGTAACCGGCGACCGGGACCTGCCCGGGCGCACCGTGATAGTGAACGTGATAGTGGATTCCACCAGCGGCGGCAGCCTGCAGCGCTGCGGGATCGACGGCGCCGCCTGGATTGTTGAATCCCGTACCCGGCGGCATCGCGCCGCTTCCTCCACCCTGCGGCGGGGGTCCCTTGAACGACGAATCCTGCCCGGACACGGTGACTTGCGGCGGACCCGCGAACTCACTGTCGGTGCCGGGCTTGTCTGAGCCTGACTGATTGCCGCTCGACTGGCTCGCGCCGGCCTTGTTCGGATCGCGTCGCGCTCCTTCCTGCGCTCCACCGAAGAGCATGACGGTACCGACGAGCGCGCCGCCTGCCACGAAGGGAATCGCCGAGGTTCGAAGACGGCCGAGCAAGGACGGTGCGTGCGACGAAGCGGACAAGGCGTTCATCTTCTTCATGATGCTCTCCTGGATCGAACTTGGAATCGCGGACTCAAGTGGCCGGGTCGGTCATGTCGGTCGATGATCATTGATGATCATGATGATCAGATGACTCAGATGATCATCGGCTGAATCTCAACACGCCGCGATCGTATCCGTGATGCACCGCAGATGGAATCGACCGGCACCAGGCGAGCCAGGCTCATCTCGACAACGGTCGGGGTAGCATGCGCGAACCGTGACAATGCCACCCACCGCTGACAGTCGGGCCGTGCACGCGCGCGACCCTGTTGCGGGCACGCCTGCGTCAGTGCCCGCGATCGACGCACTTGCCATCAACACGATTCGAACGCTCTCGATGGACGCGGTGCAGGCCGCGAATTCAGGGCACCCCGGAACACCAATGGCTCTCGCGCCAGTGGCCTATGCACTCTGGCAGCGCGAGTTGCGGTACGACCCGACCGCACCCGAGTGGCCTGATCGAGATCGATTCGTGCTCTCGAACGGCCACGCATCAATGCTGCTCTATTCCGTGCTGCACCTTGCGGGTGTGCGGCGGATCGAGCGCGCAACACACGGAGCGACGGGCGAATTGAACAAGTCGGGCGGTGCTCCGGCGGCGAAGTCTGGTGATGGTGCGTCGGTGCACTCGGGCGCTGCCGGCCCGACTTCGAATGGCAACGAGCTCGCGGTCACGCTGGATGACATCCGCGCCTTCCGTCAACTCGGTAGCCGCTGCCCCGGACATCCTGAACATGGTTGGACGACCGGCGTCGAGACCACGACTGGACCGTTGGGACAGGGACTCGCGACGAGCGTCGGCATGGCGATGGCATCGCGCTGGCTTGCGTCGCGTTACAACCGGCCCGGATTCGATCTCTTCACCTTCCGCACCTGGGCGATCTGCGGCGACGGTTGCATGATGGAAGGCATCTCCGGCGAGGCAGCGTCGCTCGCGGGACATCTTCGACTCTCGAATCTCTGCTGGATCTACGACAACAATCACATCACGATCGAAGGGCACACCGATCTCGCGTACTCCGATGATGTGGCGACTCGCTTCCTCGGCTACGGCTGGAGTGTGCAGCGCGTCGGTGACGCGAATGATCTCGAGCAACTCGAGCGAGCGTTCGAAGAGGCGAAGCGCACCTCGGATCGACCGACGCTCATCATCGTCGACAGTCACATCGGTTGGGGTGCGCCGACGCGACAGGACACGGCCGCCGCGCATGGTGAACCGCTCGGTGAAGAGGAGATCCGTGGGGCGAAGCGCTTCTACGGATGGCCGGAGGACGCGAAGTTCCTGGTGCCCGACGGTGTGCGCGAGCGCTTCAGCGCGGGTGTCGGCCAGCGCGGCGGCGAACTGCGCAAGGCGTGGGACGCGCGCTTGGCCGAGTATCGCGCCAAGTTCCCGGCAGAGGCCGAGGAGCTGCGCTTGATCGCGGCACATGAGCTGCCGAAGGATTGGGACGCGGTCGTGAAGGCCTTCCCGACGGATGCGAAGGGCGTCGCGTCACGCGTCTCGAGCGGCAAGGTGTTGAACGCGATTGCGCAGCGCGTGCCGTGGATGATCGGCGGCGCGGCGGATCTGGCGCCGAGTACAAGGACCTTCCTCGAGTTCGAAGGCGCGGGCACCTTCAAGCCCGAGTCGGCGGGGCGGAACCTCCACTTCGGCATCCGCGAGCACGCCATGGGTGCGATCGCGAACGGTCTGGTGTTGACCGGGCTGCGCTCCTTCGCGAGCGGATTCCTGATCTTCACTGACTACATGCGCGGCTCGATGCGACTGAGCGCGCTGATGGAATTGCCGGTCATCTACATCTTCACGCACGACTCGATCGGCCTCGGTGAAGATGGACCGACGCACCAGCCCATCGAACAGCTCGCGAGTCTTCGCGCCATGCCGGGTGTGCTGCTGCTTCGTCCCGCCGACGCGAACGAAGTCGTCGAGTGCTGGCGCATCGCGATGACTTCGACGCACGCACCGTCGGTCTTCGCGCTGTCGCGGCAGAACCTGCCGACCTTCGATCGCACCACGATGGGGAGCGCGGCCGGCTGTGCTCGCGGCGCGTATGTGTTGTGCGACACCGCAGGCGGTGCGCCGGAAGTGATGCTCATCGGCACCGGCAGTGAAGTCTCGCTCTGCGTGGCGGCGGCGAAAGCACTCGAGGCCGAGGGCCTGCGCGTGCGCGTGGTGAGCATGCCGTGCTGGCAACTCTTCGATCGCCAGGACGAGGCGTACCGAGCGAGCGTGCTGCCGCCGTCGATCCGCGCACGCGTCGCGGTTGAACAGGCGAGCGTCTTCGGATGGGAGCGCTACGTGGGACTCGATGGCGCGATCATCGGCATGACGACCTTCGGCGCGTCAGCACCGATCAAGGACCTGCAGAAGCACTTCGGATTCGAACCCGACCGAGTAGCGGCGGCTGCGAAGCGTGTGCTTGCGAAGCTCCGTGCAGGGACCGCTCCATGAGCGGCGAGCGCATTGTGATCGGCAGCGATCACGCGGGCTTCGATCTCAAGCAGACGCTCGTGCCCTTCGTGCGCTCGCTCGGATGCGAAGTCAGCGATGTGGGCACGCACTCGCATGACGCCGTCGACTACCCCGACTACGCAGAGAAGGTCGCCATCGAGATTCTCGAAGGTCGCGCGACGCGCGGCATCCTGCTCTGCGGTTCCGGTGTCGGCGCGAGTGTGGCGGCGAACAAGATTCCCGGCATCCGCGCCGGCAACTGCGAGGACTACTACTCCTCGCATCAGGGCGTGGAGCACGACGACATGAACGTGCTCGTGCTCGGTGGTCGCATCGTGGGCACGGCGTTGGCACAGGACATGGTCCGCGCCTATCTTGCCGCGAAGTTCACCGCCGAGGAACGACATCTCAGACGACTGAAGAAGGTGGAAGCGATCGAGCGCAACCCGGAGCGTTTCCGGAGTCTGCGCAAGGGCGCACCCACCTCATGAACTCAGAACTGCTTTCGAGGAGAGTGAAACATGCAACAGACTCAGACACGACGATGGACCGGTCGCCGAAGCGCCTTGGCACTGCTGGTGCTGATGGGCGGCAGCGCCGCGATCGCCGCGCAATCAACGGTGACAGCAAATGAGTGGTCGATCATTCCGCCGGCGCTCGAGCCGATGGAGAGTGCCCTTCGTGCGGCAAAGGTGTCGCTGCCCGATGCACTGCGGAAGGCCGAGGACGCCGCCGGGGGTTCAGCGGTGCAAGCGCGCTCGATCACCGACGGCGCCGACGTCGTCTACGAGTTCATCTGCAGCGCCAACGGCTTGCCGAAGCGCGTGACGGTCAACGGCACGACCGGTGAAGTCACCTCGGCGCTCTTGACGCTCGCCGCGGCAATGCAGACGGCGACGACGAAAGTCCCTGGTGTGGTGAAGCAGGCAGAAGGCGATCTGCTCGCCGACCCACCGGCATTCCGTGTCGAGGTGATCGCCGACGGTACGCTTCACGAGATGGTGATCAACGCAGTCACAGGTGAAGTCATGTCGACGAATTCTCGCGGCCGATTTCCAGGAGTCGCGGCGACCGGCGATGTGATCTCGATGCCGAGCGGACTGCAGTACATCGACCTCGTCGAGGGAACCGGTGCACTGCCGGCGGGGCCGACCTCGCGCGTCAAGGTGCATTACACGGGCTACCTCGTGAACGGCACCAAGTTCGATAGCTCGGTCGATCGCGGCGAGCCCGCCGAGTTCCCGCTGAACGGCGTGATCAAGGGTTGGGGCGAAGGCGTCGGCAGCATGAAGGTCGGCGGCAAGCGCAAGCTCATCATTCCGGCATCGCTCGGCTATGGCGATCGCAGTGTCGGTCCGATCCCACCGAAAGCAACGCTCATCTTCGACGTGGAGTTGCTCAGCGCCGATTGAGCCACCATCGAGTCGGTGAAGAATCGGCGGGGGCGGACAGTGCGGCTACGATGTCGCCATGAAGACGCTCCGAACACTTGCGTGGTCGGCGGCGGCGCGGCGTGCCGTCGTTGTGGTCCTGGCGGTTTTGGCTGTGCCGTTCCTGGCCCCCGGCTGCGATGAAGATCGGCCGACGCCTGTGGCAGCAACGCCACCGGCTGGTCCGAATCCGAACGGCCCGCCGACGACGGTCGCAAGCAAGGAGAAGAACCCGATCAGTGGCCATCGCAAGAGCACGCTCGGTAAGGCGTACGACGTGGCGGAGGATCTCGTCGACAACAAGATCCCCGAGTACAACCGAAAGTTGGAAGAAGAGCTGAAGAAGAAGTAGCGCTGCTCGCTTCGCTCACGCGCTGCGAATGAGCGCGTCGGGGTTGAGGCCGAGCAGATCATCCGGGACGAAGAGGCCGTCGCGCCGGATCACTTCGTCATCGAACGAGATGGTGCCGCCGCCGTGTTCGGGGCGCTGGATGGAGACGAGATCCCAGTGGATCTCGCTCTTGTTTCCGTTGTTCGCCTCCGCATAGCAGTTGCCTGGCGTGAAGTGGAAACTGCCGGCGATCTTCTCGTCGAAGAGGATGTCCTTCATCGGCTCCTTGATGTACGGGTTGAAGCCGATCGCGAACTCGCCGACGAAGCGCGCGCCGGGGTCCGTGTCGAAGATCGCTTCGAGCGTCTGCTGCTGCTGATCGGCGCGGCAATTCACGATGCGCCCGCTCTCGAACTCGAGTCGCACATTCGTGAAGGATGTGCCGTTGTAGATCGTCGGTGCGTTGAAGTGGATGATGCCGTCGACGCTCTCGCGCACCGGTGCAGAGAAGACCTCGCCGTCGGGAATGTTGGCGTTGCCGCAGCACGGCACGACACCGATGTCCTTGATGCTGAAGCGCAGGTCGGTTTCACCAGGACCCTTGATGTGCACGCGGTCGGCCGCTCGCATGCGCACCGCGAGCTTCCCGGCGGCGGCGGCCATGCGACCGTAGTCGAGATTGCAGACATTGAAATAGAAGTCTTCGAACGCTTCGGTGCTCAATCCGGCGAGCTGCGCCATCGAGGGCGTCGGCCAGCGCAGCACGCACCAGCGCGTGTGCGGCACGCGCTGTTCGAAGTGCACGGGGCGCTGGTAGAGCTTCGCCACACGCTGCATCTGTGCGTCGGGAATGCCGGCCATTTCGCTGACATTCTCCGAACCGCGGACGCCGATGTAGCACTTCATGCGCTTCATGCGCTCGCGGTCGTACTCGGCCCAGATGCGCAGATCATCCTCGGCCGCGTCCTTGTTGAGTGCGCGCATGACGCGCGTGCGGCGCAGCGCCGCGTGTGCATGACCGCCGGCGCGGCGCGCCTCTTCGACGATGGCGATGGCGATCTCATCCGGGCAATCGAAGGTCTCGACGAGCAAGTGCTCGCCCTTGGCGATGCGAACGGAGTGCGTGATCAGATTGCGCGCGAGCGTGCGGATTCGTGGATCGATCATGCTTCGATGCTACTGGGCCGGTGCACGAAGCGGCAATCGCAGCGAGGGGTCTCCGAGCAGCACGAACTTCATGCCCTGGAAGAAGATGCTCGGCGGGTACCAACTCTCCGTCGGCACGAGCGCGTCGAGTGATTCGCGCGTTCGATAGGAGAGCAGTGCGCGGCGCCACGCTACGCCGACCGTGGCACGGGATGCGTCTTCGTGTGCGAGCTCGGCGCAGGCGCTGGCGAATCCTTCGAGCAGCGAAACGGCGCAGGGTTGCGAGCCGGTCGAACAGCCGATCACCGCAATCGCGCCGCCGTGCGGCTGACGCAGCAACTGCTCCGAGAGTGAGGTGCGATCGAATTCGCCGCGCTGGATCGGCGCGGGCGGGGGAGGTGGAGAAGCGAAGCGCTCGCCGGCGTTGGTGCCGGTGTGATCAACGCCGGATTCGTCGCGGTAGGCACAGTACGGCGGCAGCGCGGTCCACTCGGCGGTTGAGCAACCGGCAGAGAAGAGGATCGGTGGCCGCGTGCCGGGAGTGACGCCTGCGGCGTCGATGATCTCTCGCGAGAGGCACTGCTCCCATCCCCACGGCTGGCCATGTCCAGTGTGCAGCAGCAGCGCCGTGCCCCCACGCAGTGCGCGCTTCATCGCCTCCGCGTCGGGTGCCGATGTTGCGTCATCATCATGAACGAGTGCGCGAGCACCGCCGACCATCGCTGGATCGAGCACCGCCGTCACGCGCCGCGCGCGTTCGCGCACATCGACCCAACCGCCGACGGCGAAGAAGACCGCACCTGACGCGCTCGATGTCCCCGACGTGATCGCATCGCCCGCGGCGCGCGATGCGGCGAAAGCGGCATCGAGTGACTGTTCGTAGGCGATCGTCTTCAGGGCGATCGCGGCGGCGCCATCCGGTGTCGAGACCGGCCATCGACCGAGGGCGATCTCGGGATCGTGATCGATGACATCCGCGTTGATCGGACCACTCTTGCTCGACTCGCCGTGCACCTCGCCGAAGTAGCGAGCGTGATGGTCGTCACGGCGCGAGTTCCAATCTTCGAACGCTCCATCAGCCTTCGCCAGATCCGCGTAGTAGAGATCACTCGGGTAGAAGGCCCAATTCGCGGCCGTCGGCTCAGCGCGATCAAGGGCCATGAAGCGAACCGGAAGCGTGTCGCCGTCGCCGACGAGCAGGCAGGTGCCGACGCGCCCCGTGCGCCACCGCTCGTAGAGCACGCGCTTGATGACTTCAGGCGAGTCGGGATCGTCGACGCCGCGCTCATTGAGCATCGACTCAAGCGAGACGAAGACCACGCCGTCATTCTGTGCAGTGCCTGCGCGCCACGCGAGATAGGGTTCGAGCGCCTCGCGGAATCGCTCGGGCGCGATCACGACATGCGGGCGCGGAGCAAGACCATCGGCAAGCACGAGTGGACCGCAAACTGCCGTGCTCACTGCGATCAGGAGTGGGAACGGGGCTCTCAGCCTGCGCCGCATGTGCGAAGTCTAACGAGCGATTCGAGCGATGCGATCGTGACGGAAGTGAAGTCGTCGATCAGCAAATTGGCGTCGTGGAGCTCCTCGCGCGTGCGACCGCGCGAGACGATCGCGACACACGCCATGTGCGCGCGGTGCGCCGCCTCGACTCCGGGTGGTGCGTCCTCGAAGACGACGGCGTCGCTCGGTTCGACCGCCAGTCGCTCCGCCGCGCGAAGAAAGACTTCGGGATGCGGCTTTCCGTGCTGCACATCGGCGCCGGTGACGCACGCATCGAAGTGCACGCCCTTCGGGAGTTCGCTGATGAACGCTTCGACATTGGCCGGGGGCGCTGAGCTGCCGGCGCCGAGGCGCCAGCCCGCCTCGCGCAGCGCACGCAACAACGCCGCTGCTCCGGTCATGAGCTTCGGCGCCGTGAGAAAGCGCTCGCGAAAGAGCTGCTCCTTACGCTCGGAGATGTGGGCGAGCTCGGCGGGGGACGGTGGCGATCGTCCGGCTTCACTCCAGAGCGCCGGGACGATCTCCTCGTTTCGTCGGCCGAAGCTCCAGGCGAATTGCGCGGGTGAGAGCGACACACCGTGCTCCGCGCACACCTCGCGCCATGAGACATGGTGCTCTTCGAACGTGTCGTAGAGCGTGCCGTCGAGATCGAAGATCGCCGCGAAGCGCGCGGCGGTCACTGCCGCCCCGTCTGCATCGGCAACGGAGAGAGCGCTCGCGCGACATCGAGGATGGCGCTGATCGCGGCGTCGATCGCGCTCTCGGCGACATCGAGGTGAGTCACTGCGCGAAGTCGCTGCGGGCCCATTGGGATGAGCCGAACACCGCGCTCCGCGAGCGCGCTCGCGACCGCGCGTGCGTCACCAAGGCTCGGTGCCACCTGGAGGAAGACCATGTTCGACGGAATGGCGTCAGGTTCGACTTCGAGTCGCAGTCCGGTGACGCCGGTCACGCCGCGGGCGAGCCGCTTCGCATTCGCATGGTCGAGCGACAGTCGTTCGACATTGTGATCGAGTGCCCAGATCGCCGCTGCCGCGAGCAGTCCGGATTGGCGCATGCCGCCTCCGAACATCTTGCGGAAGCGGCGCGCGCGATCGATGAGCGCTTTCGATCCCGCCAGCGCACTGCCGACCGGACATCCGAGCCCCTTCGAGAAGCAGATGCTCACGGTGTCTGCAAGTGCAGCGACTTCGCGCATCGCATAGCCGCCGGCGACGGATGCGTTGGCGAGGCGCGCGCCATCGATGTGCAGGTGCAGGCCCGCCTCGTGCGCGGCCGTCGAGACCTCGCGCACCTGTTCGAGCGGCCAGACCGTGCCGCCGCCTCGGTTGTGTGTGTTTTCAATCACCGCCATGCGACTGCGAGGCGAGTGGATGTCGCGCCCGCGCAGTGCGCGGCGAAGATCGTCGGCGGTGAAGAGTCCGCCCGGACCGTCGAGCGGCGCGATCATGCAACCGGAGAGCGCGGCCGGCGCGCCGGTCTCATAGTGGATGATGTGGCTCTCGCGATGCGCGATGATCTCGTCGCCGGGCTCGCAGACACAGCGGATCGCCAGCTGATTCGCCATGGTGCCGCTGGGGGTGAAGAGCGCCGCCTCTTTGCCGAGCAGCGACGCGACCTTCAACTCGAGCGCGGCGACGGTCGGCTCGTCGCCGAGCACATCATCGCCGAGTTCGGCGCATCGCATGGCCTCCCACATGCCCGGGGAAGGTCGAGTCACGGTGTCTGATCGGAGGTCGATAGCCATTGCGGCGGGCAGCGTAGACGAGCGCCATGCGCGTGCGGAGAGTCGTTCAGTTCCAGCCTCGAATCGGCCGATACCGAAGAGCATGCCAATCCGTGCGCGATTCTTGTCAGTGATCGGTTCAACGTGTCTGGCGATGTTGGTCGCCGCACAGAGTGACGCGCCGGCTGGACGCCTGCGGGCGGCATCCGGACATCGAGCGCTCGCGAACAGCTTCGAGCCCGACCCGGCGCTGCCGAGCGAGTTGCCGCGAGGTTTCTATCGCTTGCTCTCGCGCGACTCGGAGCGCGTCGGTTACCCGCCGTTCGGTCGAGTCTTCGCGAGTGATGCGCACGCCGCGGACGGCGCGTGGAGTCTCGCGTTCGCGCTTGCGGGCGGAGCGATGGCGGTCGTGACCGAGCCGGCGCTCATTCCGGCAACTGCAGGCGAAGTCTTCGAGTCAAGCGTGCAGGTCCTGGCGGAGGGAGTCGAGCGATCAACCACACGACTGGTCCTGCGAGCGCTCGACGCGGCGCACGCTCCGATCGCCGGCGCCGAGTGGCCTATGACGATCGAGGGTGGACCATGGTGGCGCACGATCTCGGTGCGGACCGGAGCGATGCCCACCGGCACGCGTTCACTGGAAGTGGCGCTCGAAGTCCGCCCGCGCGACGCGATTGACCCGACGGGAGATGTCCGCGGCGCTGTCGCATTCGATGCGCTCGAAGTGTGGCGCATTCCACGCGTGAGCATCGAAGTCGATCGCGGCGGCGCGCCGATCGGCGCCGCGCCGCGCGGTCTGATCGTGACCATGAGCGATCCGGTGGGTGGTGCCTCGCTGCGAGGACGCGTGCTGGACTCCGATGGCGCGGAGATCTTGAGTTGGCCCCCGACCGTCGAGTCGGCGTTCACGATCGAAGTGCCGACACTGCCGTCGGGGGCGTACCAGGTCGAAACGGTCGTGAGGGCCGACGGGCGAACCATGACCACGACATCGCGTGCGATGGTGGTCGGCGAGATTGCGGAGCGACGGAATTCAGTCGACGGCGCACTCGTGCGCTTCGGTCTCTGGATCGAGCGGCCAGGTCGAGAGCAGGGCGACACGCTGCTGCAGAGTGTGCGGCTCGTGCGTCCGTCGTTCGTGGTGATCAATCTCGATGACCCGGCGCCGAGTGTCGATGGTCGCATGTCGCTCGCGGAGTTGAGGCGATTCGTCGACGACCTCAGGCTGGAGGGCGTCGAACCGGTGCTGCGATTGGCGCGTCTGCCGGCGCCACTTGCGGCTCGATTGCATCTGGAACCGCATCAGCCGGCGGCGATCTTTGATCGCGACGACACAGCGTGGCGCGATGCGTTTGGCCCGTGGTTCGAGCACTTTGGCCATGTCGTGCCGCGCTGGATGATCGCACGGGACGCGACGAGCGCTGCGACGACTGCGGAGTCGAGCGAGACGGCACTCAGTGAGTCGAGCGATGCGCCGAGCAGTGCGATCGCTCGCGCGCTCGGTGCCGAGGCGCTCGTGCCGGGCTTCATCGATCTCGAAGCGGTTGTGCAGGTCGTCGACGCCGCGCCCGACGGATGGCGACAGAGTGCGGATGCTGCAGCACGCGAAGCGATCGAGCGGTGGCGCGGCGGTGCACGCATGGTGGCGCTGCGCGGCGCAATGAGCCCCGAACCCGGCGCGGCAGCGCTCGCATTCGGTGCGCTCTCGACGGCGTCATCCGGCGCACGGTCGAGCGCCGATCTCGATGCCGGCAGCGAGCTCGGTTGTCTGCTGCTCTCGTGCGAACCGAGGGCGCGCGTGCTCGTTTGGCGGCACGACGGAGGTGTTGCTCGCGCCTTTACATTGCCCTTTGACGGTGAGTCGATGTCGGCGCATGACGCACTCGGTGCACCGGTGTTGCTCGAACGACGCCAAGGCGCGATCGCGGCGGAGATCGGGTCGAGCCCGGTCGTCATCGATGGCGTCGACCCCGTGCTCGGCGCGTTTCTGGCAACGATCCGATTCGAACCGCCGGTGCTCGAGGGTTCGACGGCGGAACAGACACTGACGCTGCGACTCACGAACCCATGGAACGTCACGATGGAGGGCACGCTGCGCTTCGTCGCACCGGTCGAGTGGGGCTTCATCCCAAGGACGAAACGATTCTCGTTGCCGCCGGGATCGACCGCCGTCGTCTCGTCGCAGACGACGCTTTCGCGCACGCAGCCGACCGGTGCCGCGCGCGTGGGAGTCGAGTTGGACTTCACCGCTGATCGCGCCTACGCGCTGCGCGTCGATCCGAGGCTCGATGTCGAAGTGCGCGATCTCGCGTGCGAGGCGACGATCCGACCGATCCGACTCGTCGATGGACGACCCGGCGCCGTGATCGAACTGCTGCTGACAAATCGATCGGAGCGACCGCTCGAACTCGAATCGACGATCGCCACCACTTCGGGACTTGCGAAGCGCGACGGTCCGATCCGCTTGGTGCCCGGCGCGCAGGCGCGCCGACTCGTGCGCATCGACGAGCCGGTGCTTGGCGCCGTCATCGTGACCGTGAGTCAGACGAATGGGCCGCTTCGACTCGTGCGCACGCTGCCGTGACGATCGTCACCACGGCCGCGAGCTGGGCGCGCGGCCCGCGATCGCCGTGCACGAGAGTCGCTGAATGCGCCACACGCCATCGGATCCGCGCTCGATGCGCAGCAGCCACGCGTTCGGCACCGGCCCGAAGCTCGATGCGGTCGTCGTGATGTTGCCGAGTTCCGCGACCGCGGCATTCGCGTCGATGGGCCCGGCGCGAAGAACGGTCACGGTGTTCGATGCCACGCGGTGCTGCGACCCGAGCGTGTCGATGCCGCGATCGATCTCGTCACGATCGAGCCCGAGCGCTGCGAGCGAACCGAGGTGAAGAGACGCGTCCGCCGCGAAGAGGTCGCGCATGGCGACCAGATCGCCCGCTTCCGCCGCCGTCACGAGCGCGCGCGTGACGCGCCGCGCGTGCTCTCCCGGCGTCGTCACCATCCACGCCGTCAGGAAGACGACCGCTGCGGCAAGCACGCACGCGACCGCGCCGCCGACCAGCCGGCGACCATCGCGGTCGGTCCCCAACTTGGCCAAGGCGATGGCGGCGATGCCGAGCAGAACAACGAGCGGCCACGGATTCTCGAGTACATAGCGCGTGAAGAGTCCGGTTGCAGGCGCGTGTGTCACGCGGGCACGATAGCGAGCGGCGGAGCGTTCGCCATCGCCCATCACACACGCATCAGGAGCACCGCGTCCCCGTTCGCCGTCTGCCGCGGTGCATGAAGGCTGTCCGCGGCGATGCGAAGCGAAGTATCGTCAGGAGCGATGGCGACCGCTCCCTCCGCCTTCGACACACTCCGCCGCGCGACGCTCAAGTTCATGACCCACTGGCATGGCGCGTTCGACGACGTGCCCGGCGTGCTGCTCGGTGCCGGGCCCTCGCTCGCGCGATCGATCGACGCGTTGAGCTCACCCTTGCGCGAAGGGTGGGCGGTGGCGTTGGCGTCACCATCGCTGGCCGCCGCCCTCGTGCATCGCGGCGTGCCTTCACTGCAGGTCCCACTCGTCCCCGATGCGCCATGGTCGGTTGCCGCACTGCTGGCGCTCCGCGCGACTGGTGTGCGGACGATCGTGCTCGCCGGCATCGATCTCTGCTTCCTGGACGGGCTCTCCTGCGCGGCCGATCACGCGATCCATCGGGAGTGGGCAAGTGAGATCAACCCGTTCCGCACGATCGAGAATCTGCACACGATGGCGGTGTCGCACAGCGCGGTCGCGGCCATGAGCGGCGCGGTCGACGGCGCTGCACCGCCGTCGAGCGGCGCCCTTGAAGCAGAACGGGCCGCACTGAGCGCATTGATCAACGAAGAGCGCGCGGCGGGGATCACCATCATTGACCTCGCCGCGAGCCCGTCAGAGCGCGAGCAATCGTTGCAGTCATTGATCAGTTCGTTGCTGCCGCGTCGCCAGTCGGTGCCGATCGAAGCGCTGCGCGAGCGCGGACCCGTGCCCGTGCACACAAGTGTGTCCGCTTCATCGACACGGCACGCTTCATCCGCGTCGAGCGTCGAACAGCTCACGGCGGCTCGCCCCACGACGGCGCGCGTTTCGAGCGCCTCGCTCACGCTGGAAGTCAGCTCGCCCATGCGGATCGCGGCCGTCGTGGCATGCGATCCCGAGCGCGGCGGTACCGGCGTGCCGCGTCACCTCGACTCGGAGTTCGCCGGTCGAACGATCCTCGCCGCGACACTCGAGCGCCTTTCACAGGTGCGCGGCATCGAGCGCATCATCCTGCTCGTGCCGAGCGTGTTCGACGCGCGCGCGCTCTTCGACGAGCGCACGATCGCGGTGCCCGTCGACATCGAGCCGTGCGGTGAGACGCCGTTTCCCGAGCAGCAGGATGTGATTCGCACCGCGCGCCTCTGGTCGGACTCCTCGTGGCGCGGTGGCATCAACGGCGCGTCGGTCTGGGATGAGATCGTGGCGCCGGAGGCGACCCTGGCGGCACTCGAGCGGCATGGGCTCGATGGCGCGCTGCTCTGCGGCGCCGATTGGCCGCTGCTCATGGTCGAGGGTCTGGGTGGTGCCGATGAGTTGGTGGAGCGATTCCGCCTGGCGCGCGGATCGCTCGATCTCGTCTTCGCACCCGGACCGCCTGGTCTTGGTGGGTGCGTCATCGGTCGGCCGCTGCTCGCATCGCTGGCGGCGCGGAGCGGGCCGTCGCTCATCGGTGAGCGACTCGATCGCTTCGCGTGCACCGCAGACGACCCCAGCGCGGCGCCGCCGATCGATCGCATTCGTCAGAGCATGGTGCGCGCCATCTTCGACTCCATGCGCGCGAAGCTGCGACTGCGCCGCGCGATCGAGCCGATCCTCGTCGACGGCACGACTGGGCAGACGCTGCAGACGCTCGGAGGCTGGGCGGTCGTCGAAGCGCTCGAGCATCAGTTCTTCCATCTTCCGCCGGCGTTCGTGGCGCAACATCTGATCGTGGAGCTCAACACCGGTCGACGCGCATCCGGCAGTTTCAGTCCGCACCGATCCGGCAGCATTCAGCGTGCACCCATGACGGAGCGGCTGCTGGAGCGCATCCTCGAAGAACTCGAAGCACCGCGCGATGTCGTGATCACCTTTGGACACGTGGGCGATCCGCTCTGGCATCCGCACCTGCCGCGGTTCATTCAGTTGGCGCGGGACGCGGGCGCGCGCGCCATCCATGTGCGCACCGAGTTGCTCGCCGACGATGCTCGGATCGACGCGATGCTCGCCGCTTCGCCCGATGTCATCAGCGTCGACCTGCACGCCATGACGCCCTCCACATACCAGTCGATCATGGGCATCAACCGCTTCGATCTGGCTCTGGCGAACGTGCAGCGCCTGCTCGCCGCGCGCGGAGGCGGAGATCCGCGCTTCCGAAGACCGCTCGTCGTTCCGCGCCTGCAGCGCCGCGATGTGAGCGCACATGAGGTCCACGCATTCCTGTCGCATTGGAGAGATCGCGCCGGTGCCGCCGTGATCGAAGGCATCCCGGTGTTCCTCGAGAGTCCCGAGAGCGAGCCGGATCGTCTCATTCCCGCGGAGCCTCCCGCCGAGTCGATCCGTCGCGAAGGAGCGCGGCGCATGGTGATTCTCTCCGACGGGCGCGTGCCGATGTGTGAGCTCGATCTCGTCGGTGAGCAGACGATCGGATCGGTCATGCGCAGCGGCGTCTTCGATTTGTGGCGCGATCTCCTGGGGCGACGGCGACTTCGCGGTCGCGAGTCGTCGCGGCTTCACCCGGACCTGCGCTGGTGGCAGCCGTAGTCTCATGGTCTCACGATCGCACGGCGTCGCGCCGCCTCAGCGGCAGGAGCGCAGAGGCAGGCCTACGATGCGAGCGATGGCGGATGTGATCACAGTTGACTTCGATCGGCCCATGCCGCTCTTCGCGCTACCCGCGGTGGTGCTGCTTCCGCACTCGCGTCAGCGCCTGCATGTCTTCGAGCCTCGCTATCGACAGATGGTCGAGTGGTGCGTGGCGCGCGGACGCGGCAACCTGCTGCGCAGTTGCCCGATTGCGCTCGCGGTGGTGGATCCATCGGAGATCGAAGACGGCGCCTGGTCGGAGCCGCCGACGCTGCGTGCCGCCGTATGCGTCGGGCAGATCGTGCAGCATGAGGCGCTCTCCGACGGTCGGCACAACATCGTGTTGCATGGTGTCTGCCGCGCGCGGATCGTGTCGATCGATGAAGCCAACGACGATCGGCTCTTTCGCGAGGGATCGCTGCGTCCGCTCGAGCAGCCCGGCCGTCCATTTCCGCCGATGTTCAGCGCCCGTCGCGCCATTCGCGAGGTCATGGGCAGCCCGCGGTTGCGCCGCATGAACTCCGTGCGCGCACTGCTCGACTGGCTCTCACGCGAAGAGTTGCCGACGCACGCCATGGTCGAGATCGTGGGCGATGCGATCGTGCGCAGTGACAGCGATCGCTATCGGTTGCTCGAAGAACCCGACCCGTGGATCCGCGCGAAGATCCTTCGCGACCATCTGATCGGGCTCGATCGACTCGTCGGCGCCGCTGAACGACAACGCTCCGGCGAGTGGCCGAAGGGTCTGAGCTGGAACTGAACGAGACGATCGCTCACGCGCCGTTGCTCGGCGCTCCGGGAGGCGCCGGTGGCACGTCCTTCGGCGCCGGCTCGCGCGAGGGCGGTGCGTCCCTCAAGGCAGGAGGAGTGTCACCTGTCGGGGGCGGAGTTGGCGGCGCGTCCTTCCTGATCGTCGTGTTCGGGGGCTCGGCTACGGCGCTGGGTCGCACCGGTGATCCGGTGCCCGGCGTCCAGCCCGCAGCTTCGAGCGCGGCGCGCCACTCTTCGATTCGACTCGCATACTTCTCGAAGAGTGCCGAGGTGTCACCGATGATCTCCACGCGCGTGATGACATCGGACTCCGACATCCCGTTGATGATCGCCTGACCCTCGAGCACCGTGCCGAAGATGGGCACATCGAGATTCCATGTGTCCTGCGGCTTGACGGTTATGACCCACCCGGTCGGAATGGCTTTGTTCTTCGTCTCCGCGCGCCAGATGCCCACGCGGCCCGCGCGGTCGTAGTGGACCTTCGCGGTGAACTCGCGATTGAGTCGGTAGCCCGGCTCGAAGTCGTCCGTCGAAGGCCCGAACGAGCGATAGACGCGCGCTTGCTTGCCGGCTGGCGAGCCATCGAAGAATCCGTTCTTCGCCAGGTAGCAGAAGTTCGTCACCGTGACAGGCACATCCGCCGCGTGAAGCTCGAAGCGGAAGTTGCCGCGCGACGTGACGACGTTGGCAATCAGTTCCTTCTCCGCCGCTGGGGTCGGCGCGGCGGCGGGTGACGCCGATCCAGGCGCGGACGGGGACGCAGGCGAGCGATCTGGTGGTGCCGTCTGCGACAGCGCGGTCGCAGCGGCGGCGCACACGAGCACGCCGATCGAGGCGAGCAGGCGACGCACCATCGGTGGACATGCGATGAAGCGCGAATCGCGTAAGCGGGGGCAGTCAGCAGTCACGGGAAGAGGTGGTTCGAACACTGATGCGATCTCCTGTCATGCGCTTCGATCGAGGCACTGCTCGGCACCGCGCGCGAGTGATCGCCTCAGTTCAACATCGGCTGATCGCGAGGATATCCTGAGCGCCGGTGAATCCACACTTGCTTCGGTCACACGCATGAATCTCGCTGTCTTCGATGTCGACGGAACACTCGCCCAGACGAGCGGTGTGGATGACGACTGCTGGATCCGCGCTGTGCGCATGGCATGGGGAGTCGAGGGCATCGACACCGATTGGTCGCGTTACCGCCACTCGACGGATGAAGGCATTGCGGCCGAGATCATGGAGACGCACCGCGGCCGCCCTGCGACTCGACAGGATCTCGACGAGTTGCGCGACTGCTTCGCATCGCTCATCGAGCGCGAAGCGCATGAGCACCCGGATCAATTCACCGCCACCGCTGGTGCCGCGAGCGCGCTGCGTTCATTGCCTGAGCGAGGTTGGTCCGTTGCGATCGCGACGGGTGGGTGGCGTCGCACGGCGCTGATCAAACTCCGGACCGCAGGCCTCGATGTGGACGGAGTGCCGGCGGCCTTCGCCGACGATGCATGGCCGCGCGAAGAGATCATCGGCCTCGCGGCGGAGCGCGCCAGCAAGGCTGTTTCGCACGAAGCAAAGGCGATGGGGCGGATCGTCTATGTGGGCGACGGCGTCTGGGATGTGACAGCGGCCCGCTCGCGCGGGTATGGTTTCGTCGGCGTGGCCGTTGAGCCGCGCGCGGGACTGCTCCGTCGGGCCGGCGCCTCGACGGTGCTGGCCGATCTCGCGGACTTCGAGCGCGTCATCGACGCGATCGAGAGCCGATCAGAACTGCGCCAAGGCGTGGAGACCAGACCATGATCGAGACAACTTTCGAATCCCGACTTGCGCAGGCTGGGGCGGCGGTCGGTGGCGTGGTCGGTGTCGTCATCTGCATCGGTGCGCTCGTCGTCATCGGCCTGGTGCTCTGGGCGATCTCGATCTACAACCAGTTGCAGCGACTGCGCGTCGCGGGACAGGGCGCGTTCGCCGACATCGATGTGCAGCTGCGCCGGCGACACGATCTCATTCCGAATCTCGTCGAGTCCGTCAAGGGGTATGCGACGCACGAGCGCGAGACGCTCGACGCCGTCATTTCCGCGCGAGCAAAGGCGACGAGCGCGCAGGGCATTCCCGCGAAGATCGCGGCCGAGGGTCAGCTCACACAGGCGCTGGGCCGACTCATGGCCGTGGCCGAGGCCTATCCGGAGTTGAAGGCCAATCAGAACTTCCTGCAGCTGCAGGGCGAGCTCGGCAACACCGAGAATCTGATCGCGCGCTCGCGCGGCGACTACAACGCAGCGGCCGCGCGATACAACGAAACGCTGGTCGTCTTCCCGAACAATCTGCTGGCGGGGATGTTCAAGTTCGAGGAACTCATGTTCTTCAAGGAAGAGAACGAAGCGATCCGCGAGGCGCCGAAGGTCAAGTTCTAGCGGCGCGCATCGGTCGCGGCGGCGGACGGAGTCGACATCGCACGGACAGGAGGTCGTCGTGGCGAAGGAGCGCGTAGTGGCGCGCGAAGCGCAGGAGGCGGACGCAGTCGTCGAAGTGGCGACGGCGGCGATTCGCCCTGCCCGCATCGAGGAGTATGTCGGCCAGCGCGATCTCGTCGAGCGCGTTTCGATCGCGCTGCAGGCGGTGCGCGAGCGCGGCGATCCGATGGAGCATGTGCTGCTGCACGGACCGCCCGGACTCGGCAAGACGACGCTGGCGCATGTGATCGCGAACGAGATGGGCAGCCGCGCGGTGGTGACGAGTGGTCCTGCGCTGACGCGTCCTGGCGATCTCGTCGGCACGCTGACGCGTCTTGAGCCGCGCGATGTGCTCTTCATCGATGAGATTCACCGACTGCCGGCGGCGGTCGAGGAATACATCTATCCCGCCATGGAAGACTTCCGCGTCGACTTCACCGTCGACAGCGGCATGCACGCGAAGATCATCACGCTCACGCTCAAGCCGTTCACGCTGATCGGCGCCACGACGCGAGCGGGACAACTCACGCACGCACTGCGGAGTCGCTTCGGCATCGTGCACCATCTTCAGTTCTACGAACACGACGATCTCGTGCGCATCCTGCGTCGAGCGTCGTCGATCCTCGCCATGGGCGCGGTCGAGCCGCATGCACTCGATGCGATCGCCGAACGCAGTCGCGGCACACCGCGCGTGGCGATCCGCCTGCTGCGCCGCGTGCGCGACTTCGCGCAGGTGCGCTGCGGCGGAGTCGTCGCCGACGAAGCCGTCGACGGCGCGCTTGATCTCGAAGGCGTCGATCGGCTGGGGCTCGACGATCTCGATCGGCGCTATCTCCGCACCATCGCCGAGATCTACGCGGGCGGACCCGTCGGACTCGAAGCCGTCGCGGCAACGCTCGCCGACGATGCGGGCACGCTCGAAGACCTGGTCGAGCCCTTTCTGCTGCAGATCGGATTCGTGGCGCGAACGCGACAAGGACGGCAGCTCACACCGCGCGCGTGGACGCATCTGGGGTTGTGCCCACCTGCGGCGACGGCTGCGGCGACTCCGACATTCCCGACGCTACCGACACTGCCGTTCAAGGAACCATAGTCGGGCGCAACATCACGGCGTCATGAGTCCCGCCCATGCGGACGGGAACTGCGGTGTCGCCTGCGAGAAGGCCCATGCGCCGCGCTGATTCGGCCCGGCGATGCGCAGTCGCGCGTTGAGTGAATACTCATCGACGATCGAGTCGTAGCTCAGACCGACGCCGAAGTCGAAGTCGGGAAAGATGCGCACGAGCTGCGCGGAGAGCGAGCGGAAGCCGCCTTCGCGCAGATCGAACTGCGGCCCGAGCGCGAGTTGGTAGAGATTGCCGATCTTGTAGTTGATGCCGAGGTTGAGCAGCTCGTCCGACGGATAAGCACCGGTCGGATCGAAGTTGTTCACATAGCGGTATTCGACATAGGTGCTCACTTCTGGGTTGTGATACATCGATACGCCGACCGATCCGCGCCCGAGCCAGTCGGAGGCACCATCACCGGAAGGTCGCTCATCGAACGGCACCGCGACAGCGCTGCCGATGAGCGTGAAGGTGCTGCTCATCTGCCACGACGCATTGCCGTAGAGATGGCTGCCCCACTGCGAATACTCCGGGCGGAAACGATAGAAGCTCGGCAGCGGACTCTGCGCGTATCGAAGCGTCTGCTCTGCCGTGCGCTGGAAGGTGTTGTTGTGATCGGTGATGACCGCGCCGACATCGAGATAGATCCAATCGACGCTGCGCCAGTTGCCGGGACCGCCGCGATACGTCTGCAATCTCTGCGTCAAGCCGATCTGGCCGACTGATGCAGCGGAGATCGCCTCGACCGACTGGTCATAGATGGGGTAGTCGGTCGGGTTCGAATTGTCGTACCCGGTCCACACCATGCCGTTGGGCTGCACGATCCAGCGCAGGCGATTCACATCGAGCGCTCGACTCTGCACACCATCGAAGACGCGCGTGAACTGCGTGCTCATCCGCGCGCCGACGCCGGCGACGGCGCGATAGCTGTCCGCATCCGACGAGTACGAATCGAAGTCGTCCAGGAAGTAGCCGATGGCGGTGCCGTTCGCGAACGGCGTGACTTTGATCTTCTCCCACTCGAACGGGATCGCGAACTCCTGTCGCGTATAGACGCGTCCGCGCATCTCCTGGTCGTAGCCCGCGCTCGTGTACGCGTTGGCGATCGGCAGGTTGTCCTGGGTGAACGGCGCGGGTGCCACATAGCCCGCAGGGAAGAACGCCAGGTTCGGCGCGGCGATCGACGCCGGCGTGCCCTTTGTCACGCGGAGCTGCATCGTGTTCGCGCTGTATTCCTGGCTCCACGAGAGCCAGTCCCAGAGTTCGTCGGCGAAGCGCGCGTAGTCGACCTGCGGCAGCTTGTCGACGGAGTAGGGACGACTGGCGAGTTGGTACGAGTTGACGACCGAGTTGTCGACGTCGTACTTGCCGAGGATCGAGAAGACCGAGTTGCTCGACTGCCAACGGAGATAACCGCTCGTCTCGTACTCGCGATGTTCGGCAAAGTCGCGCTGCCGGAATGTGGAGAGGAACGCGGGATCGCTGATGTAGTTGAGTTGCGTCTGCAGCAGCAACTCCGAGCCGAGCATCGTCGAGTAGTCGGCGGACGCAATGCCGCGGAACGACTTGTCGGAGACGTAGTTTCGACCAGCCGAGCTCTGCTCCTCGTTCTCGAAATCGTAGAAACCGTAAAGCTCCAGATTGCCGAGCTGCGGCCCCTCTGCGTAGCTGAAGCGCGTGCCCGCGCCGACGCCGTTCTCGGAGTAGAGGTCAGTCAGCAGATCGCCATCGACGCCCTTCGGTGCATCGACGCCGACGAGATTGAAGAGGTCCCATCGCACACTCGCCTCGACGCCGCGCGTCTGGTTGTAGCCCGATGAAACGGTGCGCAACGGGAACTTGCCCGGCTCCGCGCGGAAGTTCGGATACCAGACGACGGGTGTGCCCGACACGCGGAAGGTCGCGTTCGAACCCTCGACGAAGGCGCCGGTGCCGGGTCGCTTCGTCACCGTCACACGCTCGGCGCCGATCGAGAGATGCGGCGTGAAGAACTCGCTCGTCGAGACCTGCGCCTGTTGCGCCACGAATTGGTCGGCGGCGACTTGTCGCAACTCCGCGGCACGCGCCGTCACGGGCAGTCCGTCGCGCACGGTGGTGCGCATCACCGCATCGACCATCAGCGCCTGATTCGAGCGCAAGTCGTAGTAGACGCGGTTGCCGCGCACGGTGAAGTTGAAGTCCGTCGCGATGACATTGCCTTCGAGGTAGATGCCGTCGACATTCTCCGCCGCGATCGGCGCCGATCGATTGGAAAGCGCCGCGAGCGTGCCCGGTCGCAGGAAGACGACGGCGCGATCGGCCGTGAGCTGAAGCGCACCTTGCGGATCGGCGGCGTTCGAGCTCAGCCAGTCGATGACGACCGAGCCTTCGATCGCGATGGTGTCCGTCGCTTCGTCGATCGTGGTGGTGCGCCCGAAGAAGGTCATGGCGCCCTTTGGCGAGATGATCGGCGTGCCGTCGGCGGGCACGCGCACGCTGGTCGCCGTCGGTGCCGCAGGTGTTGGCGGCAGCGACAATCGACCGCCGACCTCGAGCGATGGTGGAGGAGGCGTCGGCGGAAGATTCACATCGGGACGCGTGCGCAACAAGGGTTGCGAAGACGCGATCTGCGCCAAGTGCCGCTGCACTCGCGCTTCCGCTTGAGTGCGCTCGCCGCTCGATCCCGACGCGCCTTCTTCCCAGAGCGTGGCCGTGACCGTCATCTCGCCGCGCGTGCTGGCGGTGATGAGCAGATCGCGCCCGCTGGCACCGAGGCCCGCGCGGCGCGTGGGTTCATCGACTTCGGGGAACCAGATGGCGATCTGGTTGATGAGACCGGCGGAACTCGGAAGGCGATTGACCCATATGAACGCACGCTGCGCCGCGAATTCGTACGAGGCCACGGTGATGCGCACATCGCCGATGAGCTCGAGTCGTTGCGTGTCGTCGACTTTCCATGACCACGCCTTCACGCAGGTCGCGCGAAGATCCGAGATCACCGGTTCGATCGGCAAGACGAAGCCGCCGAGTCGATCGCCCGTGATCGCAACATCCTGAAGTTCCTGCGCCGGCGCGAAGGTCGCGAGCACGAGCGCGATCGACACTGCGATTTTCATCGCGATCGTGCCGGTTGCGGTGCGAGGCCGACGGCGGAGCATCGGGCGCATGCTACCGATGCTTGCGCATCGATGTCAGGCGCGATAGGTCGGCGGGCGCAGGACGAGCGAGACGGCTTCGCGCAGCAGCAGCAGCACGGCGAATCCTCCCACCGCAAGTAGTGTGAGCCAGCCCGCGGCGGTCCAGAGATCCAGCATCGCCATCCATGCGATCGAGTAGACGACTTGCCAGAGCGAACCGTATCGCAGCAGTTTCTCGGCGGCCGCGTGCGGTGGAATGCCGCGCGTCTTGAGCCGCGCCACGATCAGGAAGAGCACGATGGCGCCGAGCGGCCAGAGTGTCTTCGTGAATGGCACTGAGCCAGGCCAGAGTCCATCGTCGAGCAAGCGGCCGCGCGACAGCAAGACACCCGTGGCGATCGTCAATCCGAGCACGAGCACGAGCACCGATTGACCGGTGATGACCGGGCGCTTCTGTTCGAGTCGATACGCGGCGGCGCGGACGAGCACCGCGTGCATCATGGCGAGCCACGCCGGCAGCATGATGACCGGCGATTGATCGGGAATGAGCATGTGCCCCGCGTGCACGATGCCGACGAGCAGCAGTCCAAGTCCCGGAAAGTGCTTGCCCGCTGCGTTGAAGAAGAGAATGACGGCGGCGACGACGACTGTCGTGAGCAGCGCATCGCGACCGAGCAGCACGGCACTGCTGACGGCGATCATGAGCGCACCCATCGCAACGATCACGGCTTGACCGGAGCGGATGCGCCCGGACGGAATCGGGCGATCGGGACTGAACGCGCTGTCGTGACGGAAGTCGAGCACATCGTTGAGGCTCGCGCCGAAGGCATAGAGACCGATGGCCACGACGGTGGCGATCGCGAGCGCCTCGAAGAGCGTCATGCCCGCGACCGGCAGCGCGGCCGCAGCGGGATCGCTTCGCGCGAGCAACACTGCGAACCAGAGTTCACCGACGGCTCCGAGCGCCAGCGACAAGCGCACCAACTGCAAGGCGCTCAGGAGACGAGCGAGCGGACGGGCCACGCGCCGATCCTACCGGCTACGATCATCGCCCCTCCATGCACCGCGAAACCGTGACAGCGCCAGTGACTCCGATCGATGCGCATGGCCTGCGCGTCGGTGTGGTGATCAGTGGCTATCACGCTGAGATCACCGCAAAACTTGAGACGGGCGCGGTGGAAGCGTTCGCCGAATGCGGTGGCAGCGCCGACTGTTTGGTGCGCGCCGTGGTGCCGGGTGCATTCGAACTGGTGGCGGTGGCGGCCGTGCTGGCCGCGCGCGAGGACATTCACGCGGTCGTCGCACTTGGATGCATCGTGCGCGGAGAGACACGACACGATCGCTGGTTGGCGCAGGCCGTGGCCAACGGGCTTGCGTCGATTGCGGCGGAACGCGGCAAGCCGGTTGCGTTCGGCGTTCTGACGGTTGAGCGCGTGCGCCAGGCGCGCGAGCGCGCGGGCGGATCGAAGGGAAACAAGGGGCGGGAAGCGATGTTGGCGGCCGTGGGCGCTGCTCGCGCCATCGAGGCGGTCCGCCGGTGACCGCGTCGCGCGATGTTCGGCGCTGCGCCTTGCAGCAGCTTTATCAGCTCGATTCCGGCGGCGGTGGCGAGGAGCTCGTCGGTTCGCTCGGCATCGAGGGCGAGTCGCGCGCCGAGGAGCGGATTCGCGCCGACGGTGCGGTGCTCGCAGCATCCGCGTGGGCGGCGCGGGTCGAGTCGGACAAGGAGATCGCCCGGTACACGCCGGAGTGGCCGATTCATCGGCAGCCGGTCGTCGATCGCAATGTGCTCCGCTTGGCGTGGTGGGAGATGTTCCACGGCGGTGTGCCTGCGGCGCTCGCCATCAACGAGGCAATCGAATTGGCGCGAGAGTTCGGTGGTGAACGCAGTCCGGCGTTCGTCAACGCCGTGCTCGATCGCGTGCGTCGTGAGCGCGGCGACGCCACCGCCGAGCGGGAGTGAACGATGGCTCTCTTCCGTTCCGCCATCGATGCGATCAAGAAGGGACTGTCGCGCACGGCGCAGGTGCTCGGCGCGGGCTTGCGCGGTCTGCTGCACGGCCGCGCGCTCTCGGAGGAACTCATCGACGAGATCGAGGTGCGCCTCATCGCCGCCGATGTCGGCGTGCGCGGCACGCGCGAGATCGTCGATGCGCTGCGTCGAGACTTCCGCGCGGGTCGTGTGCCGCGCGGTGAGGACGCGCTCGCATTTCTCAAGCAGACGCTGAAGGCGCGCTGGGGACCGCAGGATCGCTCGCTGGCAACGGCGCCGAAGTCACCGACGGTGATTCTCGTCTGCGGCGTCAACGGTGCCGGCAAGACGACGAGCGTGGCGAAGATCGCGAAGACACTGCGCGACGAAGGGCGCACTGTGCTGCTGGCCGCCGCCGACACCTACCGCGCGGGTGCGGTGGCGCAGTTGGCGATCTGGGCGGAGCGACTCGGTGTCGAACTCGTGCGCGGCCAGGCCGGCGCCGATCCTGCGGCCGTGACCTTCGATGCCGTCGAAGCAGCACTCGCACGCGGCGTCGATGTGTTGCTCGTCGACACTGCGGGCAGACTGCACACGCAGGAACATCTCATGCGGCAGCTCTCCAAGATCCGCAATGTGATTGCGCGGAAGATCGATGGCGCACCGCACGAAACACTGCTCGTACTCGATGCAACCAGCGGGCAGAATGCCATCCAGCAGGCGCGCGTCTTTCGCGAGGCTGCGCAGGTTACGGGCATCTTCCTGGCGAAGCTCGACGGCACGGCGCGCGGCGGGATCGTCGTCGCCATTCGCGACGAACTCGATGTGCCGGTCAAACTTGTGGGCGTCGGTGAACGGCCCGAGGATGTGCAGCCGTTCGATCCCGATCGATTCGTCGAAGCGATGTTCGAGTCGGAGTGAACGGAGCGCTGGCCCGCGCTCTGTTCAGGCGTACAATCTGCGGCATGTCGCGACCGGCTCGGGCAATTCGCGGATTCACGGTCATTGAGCTGCTCGTCGTCATCGGCGTGATCGGCATCCTCATGTCGCTGCTGATTCCCGGAGTGGGACTTGTGCGCCGCAGCGCGCAGAACACGCAGTGCATGAGCAACCTGCGCCAACTCTGGGTTCCCGTCTCCGCATACATGAATGTGAACGAGGGGCTGCTGCCGAATTGCGAGTTCCTGCCCGCCGCGTCGTCGAGTGGTCCGACGGGTGGTCTGCCGCCGGTGCTTGCGAACTATGTCGAATCGACGAGCGAGTCATGGTTCTGTCCCGCGGACTACGACGAGGATTCGCGGGCGACGGGCACGAGCTACTTCTATATGCCCGGCCTGCTCAAGTACCTGCCGCAGGTGCAGATCGCCGTGGCGCAGATGATCGCCGGCCATCCACCCGGTTCGATCACTGCGAAGGAACTCGAACGGCAGCAGAGGCGACTCGAATCGCGGCTCGTCGGCAATCTCATCGGTTCCGACCTGAAGCGCAAGTACCCGTTGCTGCTTGACAGTCAGGATCGGCACGGCTCCGGTCGCAATCCGCGCAACGGCGTCTATGTCGACGGAAGCGTCAGTGAGTTGTCCAACGCTGACGAAGAAGAGGGCGGCGGCTGATCGATCGAACACACCGGCGCGCCGCCCGAGAGCACCGCGCACGACGGATGCATACCCATGCTGGCACTTGATCTCAACGACTTTCGCGACGCCATCGACCGACGCCGGCGCGAGCTCATCATCGGCGCGGTGGCGCTGCTGGTGTTGGCGCTCATCGGCGCCGTGCTTTATTGGTGGATCGTGGTGCGATGGAAGCCACCGCCCTCGATCTTCGACAACCCGGTCGACGATGCGCTCGGATACCTGGCGCTGCCGGACTTCAACAAGCTCCCGGTCGAGGAGCGCATGCGCTTCCTCATGGAACTGGCCGATCGTTTCCGCGGCTTGCAGCCGGGAGAATCAGCGGCGGCCGCAGCGTTTCTTGCGGGCATCGTCGGTCCGGCGCGCGATCAGTTGCATGAGAACGCGCGCTATCTCGCGAAGGACATTCTGGCCGCGGGTGCGGCGGAGTATCTGGAGTTGCCCGAGTCAGAGCGCGGCGCGTTCATCGACAAATGGTTGTCAGAGTGGATGCGTACAGGCGAGCGGCTCACGCGGGGCAAGGAGCGGGAGAAGAGCGACGACGAGCGCATGAAGGATGTGCGCGGAGACATGGAACGCGGTCGCGAGCGCACCGCCGGGCGCGAGCCGGTCGCTGCGCCGACGGAGCGCGCGGCCGGGCGCTTCCTTGACTTCTGGCAGACGGAGGTCGAACAGGCGTCGACGCCGAAGGAGCAGGGGCAGATCGTCAAGTTCATGGACGACATTCGCAAGCACCTCACGCGTTGACGGCGAGTGGCGTAGGCCGCCCGCGCGTCGCTGAACTCACGGAGAGCGTCGACGGCGGGCTGGCGCGGAGCGCCGAAGCGTTGGCGATGACGATCGCTACCGTGTGTGCATGGCGCCGCCGCTGCTTCCCGTTCGTGCGATCGAGCCTGAGATCCGCGCAGCCATCGAGCGCGGCTCGCGTCTCATCCTGACGGCGGAGACGGGCAGCGGCAAGACGACGCAGGTGCCGCAGATTCTGATGGAGTCGCGCACGGTGACGGGGCAGATCCTGGTGCTCGAACCACGCCGGCTCGCCGCGCGGTTGGTCGCCCAGCGTGTGGCGGAGGAAGTGGCCGCGGGAAGCGCGAGTGGTATGGAGAGTGGCCGTCGCGCGAGTGGCGAGAGCGGTGCGCGCGATGCGAGCAGTCTTCGCGGTCGTGCATCCGCCGCGTTGGGTGGCATCGTCGGCTACCAGACACGATTCGAGCGCGCCTGGAGCGACCGCACGCGCATCGGCTTCGTGACGGAAGGCATCTTCCTTCGATGGCTTGAGCGTGACCCGACGCTGCGCGGTGTGGGCGCCGTCGTGCTCGATGAGTTCCATGAGCGCAGTGTGCTGGCGGATCTCGCGTTGGGATTGGTCGAGCGCCTGCAATCACGCGAGCGCAGCGATCTGCGCCTGATCATCATGAGCGCCACGCTCGATGCCGAGCGCCTGAGTGATCGACTCGATGCGACGCGACTGCATGCGGAGGGCAGGCTTCATCCCGTGGAGATCGTCCATCGTGCGCCCGAAGCGAACGCGCCGCCGTGGGAGATCGCGGCGCGCGCGATCGTCGAAGAACTCGACGCCGGCACACTCGAGGGCGATGTGCTCGTCTTCATGCCTGGCGCCGAGGAGATCGATCGCAGCGTGGAGGCGATCGGCGCGGCGCTTCGCACGCGCGGCGAACGCGCGGCGGTGCTCGGACTGCACGGAAGTATGCGCCCCGAGCAGCAGGATGACGCGCTGCGTCCGCGCGCTGAACGACGCGTCATCGTCGCCACGAATGTGGCGCAGACCTCGATCACGATCGACGGTATCCGCACCGTGATCGACGCCGGCACGGCGCGCGTCAATCGACACGATCCCAGGCGAGCGCTCGACGCGCTGGTGCTCGAACCGATCAGTCGCGCGGCAGCCGATCAGCGTGCCGGACGAGCGGGACGGACCGCGCCAGGTCGATGCATTCGACTCTGGAGCGCTCAGGACCATGCGCGGCGGCCGGCGTTCGACTCCCCCGAAGTGTTGCGCAGCGATCTGACGGACGCAATGCTCACGCTCACGGCGGCGCTGCCCGGTGGTTTCGCTGACGCCGAGCGCTTCGCGTGGATCGACGCGCCAGCACCCGACGCGATCGATCATGCGCGGGGCCTGCTTCGGCAACTCGGCTGCATCACGGTGGATGGCGCCATCACAGAGGTCGGGCGCCGCGTGGCAGCGCTGCCGCTGCATCCACGTCTCGGTCGCGCGATGATCGAAGCGGAGCGCCTCGGTTGCGTGGAGCGCGCCGCGAAGTGGTGCGCCATCGCGGCGGGGCGCGACTTCGTGGACGAACGCGACCCGGCCACGCGCTCGGCGCTCACCGCACTGCTCGATCGCGGCGAATCGCCCTCGGACATGGTCGTGCGCGAACGATTGCTCGAAGAGCGCACCGGAGGTCGCGTGCGAGTCTTCCCACCGGCGCGTTCGGAAGCGCGACGCGCCGCCGATCAACTGCAACGACTCGTGCGCGGTGCGGCGGGACGCAGCGACGACGCACGCTCAGTTTCGGTGGCGCTCGTTGCAGGATTCCCCGACTTCATCGCCTATCGACCCGATCGGCAGAAGCCGCACGCGCTCGTCTCCGGCCGCAGGAAAGTCGAGATCGATCGCGACACGCTCGTGCGCGGCGAGGGTTTCGCGCTGGCGCTCTCCGCTCGCGCGCATCCGCGCGATCCCGCGACGCAGTTGCTCTCGTTGCTGGCGCCGCTCGAGCGCGCGTGGCTCGAAGAAGCGCTGCCTGAGCGCTTCACGACGGTCGTCGAAGAGCGGTGGAACGCGACCGCGCGAGCGGTCGAGCAGGTCGAAGAGCGTCGCTTCGACGCGATCGCCATCGAGTCGACCGTGCGGCCGGCACGGGACCTTGGCGCAGCGGCGACCGTGCTGGCGGAGCGCATCGCGACTGGGGAGATCGAGCTGCCGCTGTGGAATGAGCAGGTGGAGCAGTGGCTGGCGCGCGTGCGATGCGTCGGCGAGTGGTTCCCCGAGCGCGCACTGTTGCGCTATGACGACGACGACCTGGCCGTCATCCGCAGTGAGATCGTGCATGGTGCCACGCGCGCGTCGCAGTTGGCCGAGCGCCAGTGCCTCGATGCCGTTCGCGGTGCGCTCTCGCATGACGACGCGCGATTCGTCGATCGCATGGCGCCGGCAGAGATCCCGCTTCCAAGCGGACGGCGACTTCGGCTGCGCTATCAGCCGGGACAGCCTCCACGTGGTTCAGCGCGCATCCAGGACCTCTTCGATCTGCGCGAGACACCAAGCGTGGCAGGCGGCAAGATCGCCGTGCTGCTCGAGATTCTGGCGCCGAGTCAGCGGCCGCTTCAAGTCACGAGCGACCTCAAGGGATTCTTCGAGCGCCTCTATCCGCAACTGCGCCCGCAGCTTCGCCGCAAGTATCCCAAGCACGAGTGGCGGTGACGCAAGCGTCGTTGCCGCTTTCGCGCGCACACCTCTACACTCGGCGACTTCGATCCGTGCCTGTGTGCATCTCCGTGCATGATGCATCGCGCACCGCCGCGCCGAAGACCGAACCGAACCGATGGCCGCACCCTCCGCTTCCCATCTCACCGGCCGACCGATGAGCGTGGCCGAGTGCGCCGCGTTCACGCTGGTGCCGATCGTCGCGTTCGCGCTGCTGCTCTGGTCGATGTTGACGCAGGAGCTGCCACTCGCCTGGAGCGTGCCGTGGGCGCCGTCACTTGGCATCGAACTGGTCTTCAGGCTCGACGGACTCTCGGCACTGATGCTCCTGCTCATCACGGGGGTCGGCATCGCCGTCTTCGTATACGCCGGCGGCTATCTCGCCGGTCATCCGCATCAGCGCCGGCTCTACATCATGCTCACGGCGTTCATGATGGCGATGATCGGCTGCGTCACCGCCGATGATCTCTTCCTGCTCTTTGTCTTCTGGGAGCTGACGGGGCTCACCTCCTTCGCGCTGATCGGCTTCCATCATGAGGACGCGAACGCGCGCAAGTCGGCGCAACAAGCGCTGCTTGTCACGGCGAGCGGAGGACTCGCGATGTTCGCGGGGTTCATCGTGCTGACGCAGGAACTCGGCACCTCGTCGATCAGCGCCATCGTTGCCGAGTTGCCGCGGCTGCACAGGACGCCTGGACTGACGGTCGCGCTCGTTCTGATCATGATCGGCGCGTTCGCGAAGAGCGCGCAGCTTCCGTTCCACTTCTGGCTGCCGAATGCGATGTCGGCGCCGACGCCCGTGTCGGCGTACCTGCACTCGGCGACCATGGTGAAGCTCGGCGTCTATCTCCTGGCGCGCCTTGATCCAGGCTTCGGCGACTGGGCGATCTGGCAGTTCGTGCTCCAGGGCGTCGGCTCCGCCACAGCGGGATGGGCCATGGTGCTGGCGCTGCGCGAGCGCGACCTCAAGCGCATTCTGGCGTGGTCGACGGTGGCCACGCTCGGCGCGCTCGTGCTGCTCGTCGGCATGCAGAGCCCGGCCGCGTCGGTCGCGGTGGCCGCATTGCTGCTGGCGCATGCGCTCTACAAGGCGCCACTCTTCTTCGTCGCCGGCAATGTCGATCACGGCACGGGCACACGGCAGATCGATCGTCTTGGAAATCTGCGGCGCAAGATGCCGTGGACTGCCGCCGCTGCGTTGCTCGCGGGCCTCTCGATGGCCGGCATTCCGCTGACCTTCGGCTTCATTGCGAAGGACATGATCTATGAAGCGAAGAAGGCGGAGGATCTGCTGCTCATCGCGCAGTTGGCGTATGCGTTCTTCGGAGCGGTGACGCTCGCCGTTGCAGGCGTTGCGGCGATGCGCATCTTCTGGTGGCACCCGGGTACGTCTGTCACGCCGAAGGCGCACGAGTGCGGCGCGTCGCTCGTGGTTCCACCGCTGGTTCTTGCCGCGCTCGGCGTGCTGCTCGGCATCGACCCGCGCGTCGTGAAGCCTGTGATCCTTTCTGCGGCCGCCGCGATGCCTCCGTCCAACGCGGCCGTTCCCGCAGAACTGCTGATCGACTACGGCTCGATGATCGGCACGCTGGTCATGACACTCTCGGTGGGCGCCGCTGTCTACGCATTCTGGGATCCGCTTCATCGCATGTTCGATCGAATGGGAAAGCGCGCCGACTTCCTTGCCTCGGAGGCCCACTACGCGCGGATCCTGAAGGCCATCCCGCGCGTGGCGGCGTTCACGACACGCTTCGTGCAACATGGACGACTGCCGCAGTATCTCGGCGTCATGATGGCGGCGGTCGCCGTGGCGCTGGCGACGGCGATGCTCGTGGCCCGCACCGATCTCGAGTGGCCGCAATGGACGTGGCCGTCGCTCGGCGTCGCGGGCGCGTGCGCCACGATCTCGCTCGGCGCGATTCTGGCCGCCGGAATCGAGCAGCGACTGGTGCTCATGCTTGCGGCCGGTCTCGTCGGCTATGGCAGCGCACTCTTCTTTCTCTTCGCTGGTGCGCCGGATGTCGCGTTTACGCAACTCATCGTGGAGACGGTCTTCGTCATCGTGGTGGCGTCGGTGCTGCTCAACCTCAAGCGCCTTGGTCGAGCGATCAGCTTCAGTGACACGCGCGGGCGACCGGGCGCGCTGCTCATCTCGGTCGCGTTCGCAACGGTCATCACGCTGCTCTTCCTCTTCACGACTGCGGGTCCGATCGACCCTGCGCTCGCCGACTACTTTGCCGCGAAGAGTGTGCCTGATGCACACGGTCGCAATGTCGTCAATGTGATCCTGGTGGACTTCCGTGCACTCGACACACTGGGTGAGAGCACGGTGGTGATGCTCTCGCTGCTGGCGGTGCTGCCGATTCTGCGCGCACTCAAGCCGACACGGCGCCGAGTGGAGACCGCCTCATGAATCGACGCATCGTCATTCTCGAGGTCGTGCTCGCTCCGCTCTATTGGCTGCTGCTGGCAGCGTCGGTCTGGGTGCTCTTCCGTGGACACAACGAGCCGGGTGGTGGATTCATCGGTGGCCTGCTCGCTGTGACGGCGACGGTGTTCTGGGGCATCGCGCGCGGCTCCGATGCGGCGACACGACGCATGCCATTCCGTGATCCAGTCACGCTCGCTGCGGTCGGTGTGCTCTGCTCGGCGCTCTCGGGAGTGCCGGCGTTCTTCGCGGGTTCATCGTTCCTGACGCATCAGTCGTTCACGATCCCGCTCGGTGTGACTGAGCTCTGGGTCTCGACCGTTCAACTCTTTGATCTCGGTGTCTATCTCTGCGTCTGGGGCGCGCTCTCGGGCTACGCACTCGGACTGCTCACCATCGATGGGGAGCATGACTTCGTGCCGGAACGAGATGGACCTTCGCCACAGAAGCGCCGTGCGCCGGAGGAGCGCGAATGATCTGGGCGATCGCGATCACGATCTGGATCACAGTGCTGGTCGGCGCGCGACTGGCGCTGTCGCGCGATCTGCTGCGCTGCGTGCTCGGCCTCTCGATCCTCGCGAGCGGCGTCAACCTGGTGCTCTTTTCCTCGGGGCGGGTGTCGTCGCCGCTGCCCGCAGTGGTGATCGCCGGCGAGAGCGTGCTCGGACCGTCGGCGAACCCGGTGCCGCAGGCGCTCGTGCTGACGGCGATCGTGATCGGCTTCGCGCTCGTCTGCTTCTCGCTGGTGCTGGTGCTGCGATTGATCCGCGAGGCGGAGAGCGACGACACGCTCGACCTGCGATTCGCCGAACCGAAGCCGCGGCATTCCCTTGAGCCGATGGCGACGGACGCAGCGATGGAACCGGTGCATCCCAATGATCCTGGCGCGAGCACGCGCAGCGGAGAGCGCCGATCATGATGGCGCTCGTCGTGAGTCCGGTGCTCGTGCCGATGTTGACGGCCGTGCTGGCAACGCTCTTGCGCCGCCATGCCGCGCTGCAGCGCGCCGTGAGCTTCGTGGGCATCCTGACGCTGCTCGCGTGCGCGATCGCACTCGTGGCGCTCGCGTCGAGCGGTCATCCTGCCGAGGCGGCATTCGGCGGCTGGAATGCACCGTTTGGCATTCAGTTCCGCATCGATCGTCTTGGTGCGGTGATGGTGCTGCTCACCGCGCTGATGGGAACCGCGTCGCTGCTCTTCATGTGGAGCGATGCGGACACGAAGCCGCAGCATCCGCTGCTGCTGCCGCTCATCCACGGCATGCTGATCGGTGTCGGAGGCGCGTTCGCCACCGCCGATCTCTTCAATCTCTATGTCTGGTTCGAAGTGATGCTGATCGGTGTGCTCGGGCTCTTCGCGATCGGCGGCCGCCTCGATCAGCTCGACGCGACCTTCAAGTACTTCGCGCTCAACCTCGTGGGCACGCTGCTGCTGGTGGTGGCGGTCGGCGCCGTTTACGCCGTGACGGGCCAACTCAACTTCGGTGCGCTGCATCAGGCGGCGCTGGCGCTCAAGCCCGGTGTCGCGATCGTGCTGCTCACGGTGCTCATGCTGGCGTTCCTGATCAAGGCCGGCGCGTTCCCGCTCTTCGCATGGCTGCCTGCGTCTTATCACACGCTGCCGGCGCCTGCGCTGGCGCTCTGCGCAGGACTACTGACGAAGGTCGGCATCTACGCGTTGCTGCGCATGCTGGGCGATGTCTTTGCACCGCCGCCCGAGATGTTGCTGCAGGCACTCGGCTGGATCGCGGCGGCGACGATGCTCTTCGGCGTGCTCGGCGCGGCGTACCACTGGGATCTTCGGCGCATCCTCGGTTTTCACATCATCAGCCAGATCGGCTACATGCTGCTCGGCATCGCACTCGGCACCGAGGCGGGCGACGCGGGCGCGCTCTTCTACACGGCGCATCACATCATCGTGAAGGCGAATCTCTTCCTGATCGCCGCGATGATCTGGCGGCTCACCGGCAGCTACGACCTGCGGCGCATCGGCGGACTCGCCAACGCGCGGCCGTTGCTGGGACTGCTCTTCATCGTGCCGGCGCTCTCGCTCATCGGGTTTCCTCCGCTCTCGGGATTCTGGGCGAAACTGCTGGTGCTGCGCGAGGCGATCGAACTCGGACATGTGACATGGACCGTGGTGGCGCTCATCGTCAGTCTGCTCACGCTCTACTCGATGATGAAGATCTGGCTCGAAGCGTTCTGGAAGCCGCATCCGGATCCCGCATGGACACCGCCGCGCGATACGCGACTCGGGCCGGCATGGGCGGTGACGATCGGTCTGGCGTTGATCACGCTCACGATCGGCCTCGATCCGCAGCCGCTGATCGCCTATGTGACGGCCGCGGCGCTGAGCATGGGAGCACGCTGATGCAACGAGAGTTCAACGCAACGAGAGTCGCAACGCCATGACGAACGTGAGCACGAACGCCATGACGAACGTGATGCGCAGGGTGCTCGCCGCTGGCAGCCTCTCGCTTCTCTTTCTGAGAGCGGTCGTCGTCTCCGGCGTGCAGACGCTGCGCGTGATCCTGCGCAACAGCATCGGCGGGCATGAGCCGCCAGCAGGTCTCATTCGCATGCGATTCGCGCCGATGAATGAGCAGGGGGCGACGCTGCTCGGGTGCATGATCACGCTCACGCCGGGAACCACGACGGTCGACATCGACATGAAGCGGCGCGAGATGCTGCTGCATCTGCTCGACGCATCGCAGGCTGAGCAGGCGGTGAAGGGCATTCGACGCGACTTCGAACCTTCGCTCATCGTGCTCTTCGGGGAAGGGCGCCGACGATGACCGCGGCCGTTATCACACTCACACTCGGCTCGCTGCTCGCGGCGCTGCTGGCGGTCGTGCGACTGGTCCGCGGTCCCAGGCACGCCGATCGCATCATCGCGCTCGATGTCTTCCTGACGGCGGGGGTGGCGTTGTGCATCGCTGCCGCACTGGCCACCGCACGCACCGTCTACCTGGATGTCGCGATCGGATTGGCGCTCATGGGCTTCGTGGGCACGATCGGCTGGGCTCGACTCGTCGATCGCGCCGCGCAGCAGCGCGAAACGAAAGAGGCACGCTCATGACGATCGTCGCCGCAACGCTGCTCATCACAGGCACGGTGCTCGTCGTGCTCGCATCGTGGGGCGTCGTGACGCTACCCAATGCGCTGGCGCGCCAGCATGCGGCGACCAAGGCGGGCACACTCGCCGCCGCCATCATCTGCCTCGGCGCCATGACGGCGTTCATCGAACCCGGGTGGTGGATCAGAGTGCTCGCGATCCTCGCCTTCATGCTTGCCACGCTGCCGGTGAGTTCGCACATGTTGGCGCGCGCCGCCGTGCGCGAAGCTGATCTCGAAGACTCCGCGACCACGGCGCCACTCATCGGCGGTGAGCGATCGACCAACGAGCGGGTCTGAGCGCGCTCACGGTGAGTATCACCGCGCCAGTGTTGCGCACGAGTCTGAAGCGGCGCAGCGACGAGTGCGGCGCCGTCTCTCAGTCGTCTTCGCGCGCATCCTGCGGCGGCGCGGGCCGCAACGCGGGAGCTCCCGGCACTTGCATGGGTGTGCTCGCAGCATCGCCGCTCACGCGCTTGCGAGGCAGCACACCTTCGCGTGTGCCCTCGCCCGACGGACCGGCGAGATCCTCCGGGAATCGCGGTAGATTCGCGGCCCAGACGCGACGCCCTTCGCGCACATCCTGCAGGAGTTCCACCGCCTCGCGCACATCATCGGTCAAGTGGAAGAGATGGAGATCCTGTTCGTCGATCGCATGGTGCTCCGCCACGAGCACCTCGCGAAACCAGCGCAGCAGACCCTCCCAGTAGCCGCGTCCGACGAGCACCACGGGCATCGGCGCGATCTTCAGCGTCTGCATGAGCGTGAGCGATTCGAAGAATTCATCGAGCGTGCCGAAGCCGCCGGGAAAGATGATCGTGCCGAGCGCGTACTTCACGAACATCACCTTGCGGATGAAGAAGTAGCGGAACTCGAGCTCGACCGTCTGAAATGGATTGGGCTTCTGTTCGAACGGCAACGCGATGTTGAGTCCGACGCTGGTGCCGCCCGCTTCCATCGCGCCGCGATTGGCCGCTTCCATGATGCCCGGGCCGCCACCAGTGATGACCGCAAACTGGCGCTCGACGAGCATGCGCCCGCACTCTCGCGCCATGTCGTAGTAGCGCGAATCGACGGTGGTGCGCGCCGATCCGAAGACGCTGACGGCGGGACCGACTCCATTCAGCGTGTCGACCGCTTCGACGAACTCGCTCAGAATGCGCAGAGCGCGCCAGGACTCGGCGCCGAGATGCGATGAGGTCGGCTTGGACTTCGGGTGGCTGATCAGGAGTTCCTTGATTGGTGCCCGGTCGTGGTCGCTCGATGCTTGTCGGCAAACCGGTGAGAGCATGGTGACTGGTCGGTGTTCTTGCGCGATGGGCGCTCTTCAACGGTTCTCGGCGATTCGACTGTAAGACCCTGTTGCAGCAGTGGTTGCGCTCGTGGTATTTGAACCATCACCGTGCGCCCGATAGAATCGCCTTTCTATGTCGAAGACTCCCCCCGCCCGCCCTGCCGGTCGGGTTGTCCGGTCGGGCAAGCGTGTTTCCGGTGCCGGTTCCTCCCGAAGGAAGGCCGATCGCAGCGAGGCTCTGGCCGCGCCCGTTCGCCCGACCGCAACGGTTGAACCCAAGCCGCTCCGCACGAACGCTACGCCCGAGCTCGCCACCTACCCCAACGTTCTGCGCTGGCTGCACGATCGCACCGACATCGAGCGCATGCGCGTCGTGCGGGTCCCCGCTGAAGTCTTCCGACTCGACCGCATGCAGAAGCTGCTCGATCGACTCGGCAATCCTGAGCAGCAGATCAAAGCCGTGCATGTCGCCGGCACCGTGGGCAAGGGCAGCACGGTCGCCATGATCGCCTCCATGCTCGAAGAGTGCGGCTACACCGTGGGCCAGTATGTGAGCCCGCACTTGATCGACCTGCGCGAGCGCATCACGATCAACGGCAAGGTCGTCGGCAAGACGGAGTTCTGCGACATCGCGCGGCAAGTTGCGAAGGCGGTCGCCAAGCTCGACTTCGAACCGACCTTCTTCGAACTCGTGACGGCGATTGCGTTTCGGCACTTCGCTGATCAGGCGGTCGATGTGGCGGTCGTCGAAGTCGGACTTGGTGGTCGACTCGATTCCACCAATGTGCTCAACCCGTTGGTCACCGTCATCACGCAGATCGACTTCGATCACATGAAGCTGCTCGGCAACACGCTCGCCGAGATTGCGCGCGAGAAGGCGGGCATCTTCAAGCAAGGCGTTCCCGCGCTCGTCTTCGATCCGCAGCCCGAGGTGGAGAAGGTCATGCGCGAGGTCGCCGAGAAGCGCGGCGCCATTCTGCGCGTGGTGAACAAGGACATCGAATACTCAAGTCGTTTCTGCACCGATCCCGATCTCGGTCCGCACACGCGCGTCTGTCTCTACACGCGCACGAGTCGACTCGAACATCTGCCGGTGCCGCTGCAGGGCGAACACCAGGCGGGCAACTGCGGACTGGCGCTCGCGGCAGTGGACACGCTCAAGAGTTGCGGCTTCGACTGTCCCGACGACCGCATGACGGCGGGACTCATGAAGACGCGCGTGCCCGGGCGCATGCAACTCATCGGTGATCGTCCGCGCATTCTCGTCGATGGTGCGCACAATCCCGTGGCGATGACGGCGCTGATGCGTTGCGTCGGCGCGCACGTACCGTACGACAGCATGGTCTGCATCTTCGGATGCTGCGCCGACAAGGATGTGGGCGCGATGCTCGATCGCGTGAATCTCGGCGCCGACAAGGTCATCTTCACGCGTGCCGCGACCACGCCGCGCGCGAGCGATCCCGAGGACCTGCAGAAGCTGTTCTCGGAGCGATCCGGCAAGATGAGCCAGGTGGCGCGCACGCTGGCGGACGCGCTGGTCATCGCCACGCGCGCCGTGAGCCGAGACGATCTCATCGTCATCACCGGCAGCTTCTATCTGGTCGGCGAAGCGATGAAGCTCATGCAGCACGAGCGCATCAGGAGCGATGCCTGAGCGGCAGGTAGCCTGCCCGCTTCCATGGCCTTGGATCACGAACAGGAAACGACCTACCGCTACACGGGGGCGCTCGCCAACGAAGTCGAGGCGAAGTGGCAGTCGCAGTGGGAACGGGACGAACCGTTTCGCGCTCGCAATCCCGGCGAACCGGGTTTCGATGCCGCGAAGCCGAAGTTCTACGCGCTCGACATGTTCCCATATCCGTCGGGCGCAGGACTTCATGTCGGCCACCCCGAGGGCTACATCGCAACGGACATCCTCTGTCGCTACAAGCGCATGCGCGGATTCAACGTGCTGCATCCGATGGGGTGGGACGCGTTCGGTCTGCCTGCCGAGCAGTACGCGGTGCAGACCGGCGTGCATCCGGTGATCACGACGCGGAAGGCGATCGATACCTTTCGCGCGCAGCTCAAGCGCTTCGGTCTGAGCTACGACTGGTCGCGCGAGGTCTCCACATGCGAGCCCGACTTCTATCGCTGGACGCAGTGGATCTGGCTGCGCTGCTACGACGCGTGGTACGACCGCACGGCGCAGCGCGCGAAACCGATCAGCGAACTCGTGTCAGCATTCGAGCGCGGTGAGCGCGAGCCGAGTGCCGGCGCATGGGCGACACTCACGAGCGACGAGCGCCGCGCGGAGATCGACGCGCATCGACTCGCGTACCTCGGTCAACAGACGGTCAACTGGTGTCCGAAGCTCGGTACCGTGCTCGCGAACGAGGAGGTCATCGACGGTCGCAGCGAGCGCGGCGGCTATCCGGTCATGCGCCTGCCGCTGCGCCAATGGATGTTCCGCATCACCGAGTACGCGGAGCGACTGCTTGCCGATCTCGCGACCATCGACTGGCCCGAGAGCACGCGCGCACAGCAGACGGAGTGGATCGGGCGCAGCGAAGGGGCGGAGATTCGCTTCGAGGTGCTGACGGACGGTGGTGCGGGTGGTGCGGCGGTCACTGCGCCCGGCGCACTGACGACACTCGTCGTCTTCACCACACGACCGGACACGCTCTTCGGTTCCACCTACATGGTCGTGGCGCCCGAACATCCACTCGTCGACGCCGCGATCGCGCGAGCGGGTCCCGCCGAGCGCGCGAAGCTGGAGGCGTATGTCGTCGCCTCGCGCAACCGCGCCGATGTCGAGCGGCAGGCCGATACGAAGTCGAAGAGCGGCGTCGACACCGGCTGGCGCGCGCGCAATCCAGCGACGGGTGAGGCGATCCCGATCTGGGTTGCCGACTATGTGCTCATGGGCTACGGCACCGGCGCGATCATGGCCGTGCCGGGACACGATGAGCGTGACTTCGAATTCGCGCGGGCATTCGATCTGCCGATTCGCCGTGTCGTCGTGCCGCATACCGGCGAGATCGCCGCGGACATGCCACTTGAGTGCGCATTCACCGAAGAAGGCATCGCGTGCAACAGCGCGAACGCGGAGGTCTCGCTCGACGGATTGACGACGATCGAAGCGAAGCAGCGCATGATCGAGTGGCTCGAGTCACGCGCGCTCGGCGCTCGTCGCATTCAATTCAAGTTGCGCGATTGGCTCTTCAGTCGGCAGCGCTACTGGGGCGAGCCGTTCCCGGTCGTCTTCGACGAATCAGGTCATCACCACCCCGTGTCCGCAGCACATCTGCCGGTCGTGCTTCCCCCGATGGAGGACTTCAAGCCGATCGAGAGTTCCACGCCAACGCCGCCGCTCGGCAAGGCGACCGCGTGGGTCGACACGACGGCGGGAGAAGCGGGCGTGGATCCTGCGGTGCTGCCGCCGACCGCGCGCGTGCGACGCGAGACGAACACGATGCCTGGGTGGGCCGGTAGCTGCTGGTACTACCTGCGCTACTGCGATCCGCACAACAACGAACGATTCGTCGGTCGTGGCGCGGAGCAACATTGGATGGCGGGCGGCGTCGACCTCTATGTCGGTGGCGCGGAGCACGCAGTGCTGCATCTGCTCTATGCGCGCTTCTGGCACAAGGTGCTCTTCGACCTCGGTGAAGTGAGCACGCCGGAGCCGTTCCGCACGCTCTTCCACCAGGGCATGATCACGAGCTGGGCGTATCAGCGCGTGGACAAGAGTCTGGTGCCGATCGATCAGGTCGATGAGCGCGACGGCGCCTTCTTCGAGAAGGGAAGCGGCGAGCGCGTGACCCAGACCGTCGCCAAGATGTCGAAGAGCCTGCGCAATGTGATCAATCCGGACGGCGTCGTTGCCGAGTACGGCGCGGACACGATGCGCCTCTACGAGATGTACATGGGTCCGCTCGAAGCAAGCAAGCCATGGAACACGCGCGACATCGCGGGCGTGTTCAGGTTTCTGCAGCGCGCGTGGCGGCTCGCGGTCGATGAGCGCACTGGCGCGCTGCTGCTCGCGGCCAAGGAAGACCCCGCGATCGAACGACTGCTGCATCGCACAATCGCGCGCGTGGCGCTCGACACGGAACGACTTGCGTTCAACACGGGCATCGCGGCGATGATCGAGCTCGTGAATGCGGCCACGCGACCGTCGGAGATGACGGATCCCGCGCTCGGTGGTCTCACGCGCTCGCAGATGGAGCGATTCACGCTCATTCTCGCTCCGTATGCGCCGCACGCTGCGGAGGAGCTCTGGGCGAAACTTGGCCACGAGCGCTCGCTGGCGCACGAGCCTTGGCCCACGGTCGATCCCGCGATGCTCGTCGACGACGAAGTGGAGATGCCCGTCCAAGTCCAGGGCAAGATCAGGGCGAGATTGCGCGTGCCGCGCGAGGCGGACGCGAAGCAGATCGAAGCGATGGTCATGGCCGACGAGGATGTGCGCACGCACCTCGCCGGTCGAGCGATCCGGCGCGTCGTGGTCGTACCCGGTCGCATGGTCAACATCGTCACGGAGTGACCCATGATCGAGGCTCGGCTCGAACCAATCCGTCGCACCGCGCCGCTCGCGCGCGAGTTGGACGGCACCCATCCGCTGGTGCTCATCCGCACTGACGACGAAGCGAGTCTGCGGGACGAGTGCTTCGACGCACTGCCGAGCACGGTGGTGATTCGAAGTTGGACCGCGCTGCGCGGACTCACGGAGTCGCGACTCGTCTCCGACCCGATTCGAGACACCGAGTCTCCGGCGGGCGCGCTTGCATGGTTGGCGCTGCGTGCGCCAACCGAGCGCGCCGTCAACATCTTCTACGACCTCACTCCCCATCTCGATGATGCGCGCACCTGTCGAGCGCTGCGAGAGGCCGTCGATGCGGCTCGACGCTCCTTCGGTGTGATCGTGCTCGCGGAGCGGGCACCGCGCCTTCCGCTGCTGCTCGATGGCGAGGCGCATCATTGGTCACCGCCGATTCCCGATCGACAGGAACTGGAGGACGCGGTCCGCAACGCACTGCGCGAGGCGCGCAAGACGCGTCAGGTGAAGACCGAGGTGTCGCGTCGAACGCTCGATGCGATGATCCGCGCGCTCGGTGGACTGACGCGGCGCCAAGCGGAGCGCGTCGTGCTTGGCGCGATCGCCGACGACGACCGACTCGATGCGTCCGATCTCGACCGACTGGTCGTGTTGAAACGCAACGCCCTCGGCGAACTCGGCGGCGTGCTCGAGTTCGTGCAGGCCCCGGTGGCGCTCGACGAGATCGGCGGACTTGCGTCGCTCAAGCGCTGGCTGCGGGTGCGCAACGGATCACTGAGCGAGGAGGCGCGGGCGTTCGGACTGGCACCGCCGCGCGGTGTGCTGTTGCTCGGTGTGCAAGGCGCGGGCAAGAGTCTCGCGGCCAAGGCGGTGGCGAGCGCGTGGGGTCTGCCGCTCATGCGACTCGACGCGGGCGCACTCTTCGACAAGTTCATCGGCGAGAGCGAACGACGCCTGCGAGACTCGCTCCAGCAAGCGGAGCGCATGGCGCCCGCCGTTCTCTGGATCGACGAGATCGAGAAGGGCTTCGCCTCCGTCGGTGGCCACACGAGTGATGGCGGTGTGTCGCGCCGCATGTTCGGATCGCTGCTCACATGGATGCAGGAGCGACGAGCGCCGGTCTTCCTGGCGGCCACTGCCAACGACATCAGCGCGCTCCCGCCCGAACTCATGCGCAAGGGCCGCTTTGACGAGATCTTCTTCGTCGATCTTCCTCAGGCGCCGGTGCGTCGAGTGATCGCCGAGATTCATCTGCGCAAGCGCGGACGGAATTCGTCGCAGTTCGACCTCGACGCGATCGCCGCCGCGTCCGAAGGCGCCAGTGGTGCGGAGATCGAGGCTGCCGTCGAAGCCGGACTGCTCCACGCGTTCGCCGATGATCGCCGCGACGCACGCACCGAGGACATCGTGAGCGTGCTGCGCACCAGTCGTCCACTCTCCGTCGTCATGGCCGAACATGTCGCGTCGCTGCGCGCCTGGGCGGCGACGCGCTGCGTGCCCGCCGATTGAGCGGAGCCACGTGCGCAGAAGCGCGCGCAGGAACGCGAGCGCAAAAACAGAAAGGACGAGGCGTGCTTCCGCATCGCCTCGCCCTTGGAGAAAGAAGACGAACTGCAACCGTCAGCGTTGAATACGCGTCCGGCTCCCGCGCGGTTCAGCCTTCTTCGCCATGCCAGCTTCGACTCGGCAAGTCGTAGATCAGTCCGACGGCAGCCGGGTGCCGCTCCGACGGTGCTGAGCAGCAGCAGCCGATGTCGACGAATGTGCTCGTCACGAGCGTTTCGCGAGGGTGCAGCTCCAAGTGTCCGGAAACTCCGAGCAGTTGCGCCACGCGCCACGATTCGGGTCGTGCCACATCGCGATGTGAGATGCCGAGCTGCGCGGCCAGATAGAGAGCCATCGCCTCGGCGACCAATTCGTGGACCACGCTGCGGCGTCGCGACGCGACCTCGACTCTCGAGTCGGGTCCGAAGCGAAGCCACGCGATGGTCCTGAGATCCGCTTCGAGTGGCGACTTGCCGGCGCTCGCCTCCCGGATGATGCACTCGAGATCACTCGTCTCCATGCGATCGTTCTCGCCTGGCTCGACGCGGACGGCGTCGGTGATTCCAACGAGTCCGTGTCGAAGCGCTCGCAGCAGCGCCATGTCGTCGAGCACCAGGAAGTCGCGGCCCGCCGCCGCCGTCTGTGGTCCGACGGTGTCGAGGAATTCCTGCAGATTCCGGCTCGTTTCACCGACGGCCGCGAGCGCTGCCGCCGCGCCGCCGACGACATTGGCGAAGCCCAACAGCAGCGTCAGTCCCGGTCGGCCGGCGCGCGCCGTCAGCGACGCGAGAACTTCGCTTGTCGGCATCGGCGTGAGTTCGACCATGAAGCGCCGACCGCGCTCCTCTTCCGGCGTCCACTGCTCCCACTCCGGATTGCCCTTCAGCTTCTTGTTCGTGACTGATGCGCGGAGTGCCAGGAACTCAGCGCGGCGATCGAGCGCCACGCGCTTCGGGTTGAAGACGGTGCAGACATCATTCGTCGTCGCCGCGTTTTTTGGGTGCTGAGTCATTGAACACCTCTGAGCGAACGGGTCCCTTCCATCGGACGGGACCGGCACGAGTGAGCGATCCTTCGAACGCCGCTATCGCGCAGGTCGCGTCCGACACGGGACGCGGACCGGCGCCACGCAGGACCTCGTCTCCCATCGCGAACGGACCGCCAACAGATGCACGACGATCTTGATGAACGAGCGAATCATGATCTCTTCCTCTCAAGCGGTGCCAGTCGGAGTGTCGCGCGAGCAGCGCGACGAAGATCAACTTCCTACCTCATCCACGCTGCCTTGCAAACGCGCGATCGCAAGTGCGCGTCCTTGCTTTCCACGATTCCCTACGCCCTCTGCGCAGGCGTTGTTCCGGGAATCTCGCTGCGTGTCCCGTGAGCGTCTCATGCGCAACTCGATCACGCGGCGCGATCCATCCTCGTTCGTCGCGTTGTGTCTTCGTAAGATGTCCGCCGCGGCGTGCACTCGCGCGCTGCTTCGACACACATGTCCACTCCGACCACCGATCATTCCGCAGGCCGTTCTCCAGACGATCCTGCATGGCGCAGCGAAGAGGAGCCGCCGTCGAGTTGGGTCGCGTTCCTTCCAGATGCGAATCCGCCCGAGCGCGATGATGTGGCCGCCGCGATCACGGCGTGGCTCGGAGGCGAAGCGCGCATGGGACAGACCGAGAACCCCGGTGCGGATCCATCGATGTTGTGGAGTCTGGTTGTCGAAGTGCCGTCGATCGACGCGCCAGTCGTTCTCTGGGCGGAACGCGCCGCGCCGTTGCCCGCGCCTCCGCGCCGAGGACCCGACGAAGCACTCGCGAATTGCCAGTGGGTCGTGCGCCTCCAAGCGCAGCTCGGTCTGAACGAACCCGCCGACGACTACTTCGTGTTGACGAGTCTGCTTGCGGGTTCGCTGTCCGACGCGGTCGCGGTGCTCGATGTTGCGAGCGGCGTGGTGTTCGAGCGCACGGCGCTCGACGAGTGGTTTCTTGATCCCCAGGCTCGGCCGAACGAGCGCTGGCTCTGGAGTGTGCTCGGCTTGACTTCCGGGCGCGGCGAGACCGAGTCGCCTTCATCGCAGGGCATGCTCTTCACCACGGGACTGCGGCGCTGCGCTCGACCGGAGCTCGAAGTGCTCGATCTGCCCGTTGCGCATCTGGAAGCCGGCGTGGCGCTGCTTCATGCCGTCGCCGCGTGGTTGCTCGAGACGCCGTTGCCAGCGCCCGGTGCGCCGTTCGAGATCGGTCCCGAGCTCCATGTGGCGCTGCAGCCGTGGAAGGTTGTCGCCGAGCATCTGGCGGCGGAGTCACCGGGCAGCGTGGCATCACGAAGCGCGGTCGCCGCCGATGGTCCATCGCTCGAAGGCCTCCGCGCCGTGATCTGCGACTCGCCTCCGGGAGCGGACGGCGCGCCGTCGTTCTCGTGGCCGCGCGAAGCGATCATGCGACTCGAATCGGGGCACGCGGTGTTCTTTTCGAGTGCCAAGCGCGCCGAGGCGACGGCGGCACGGGCGCGGCGCACTTGGCCCGACTTCGCCACCGCGTACGCGAGTCTCGTGCGCAGCGACGACACCGAGCTGCATGCGTTGGCGCAACGTGCGTTCCTCGTGCAGGCGCCGATCGCGCCCGAGGGTATGGATGCCGACGCTTCAAGCGAACAAGCGTGGTTTCGCGTGCAGGGTTTCGATGCGGGCACGATCCTCGCCGCGCTCTGCGCAGCCTCTCTCACGCGTCCGGACCTCGGTGCTGGGCACGCGGTGCGCTTGCCGGCTTCTGAAGTGCGCGATTGGCGAGTCTCATTCGACGAGCGCGACTTCGGTCCGGACGATCCTGCGGCGCTGCTCGCCGAGATCGATCGACTGCGAGGCGTGGCGTGAGCGACTTCGATCCGCTTGTCACACTGGTCGAGGTCCAGAGTGAGTTCGAGGCGCGCACGATCGTGGCGGTGCTCGAAGATGCCGGCATCGAGGCGTTCGTGTTCGTGCTCGGCAATCTGGGATTGCCGATGCCGCTCTCGCCGGGCGCTCGTGGCATTCCGGTGCAGGTGCGCCAATCGACGCTCGAGCAGTCTCGCGTCGTGCTGGCGGAGTGTCGAAAAGTCGGCGCGAGCGTCGACTGGGACAGTGTCGATGTCGGTGATGAACCGCCGTTCGAACCGCGCCGTCGACCGCTGCGATCACTGGTCCGACTTGCCGCGATCGTGGTTCTCACAGGCGGCGCGGCCGCGGGCGTCACGGTCGCAATCGGCACCACCATGTCGGTGACGCTGCGCACCTTCGCTCTCAGCAGTCTGGTGACGCTGATCGTGATGGCGTTCATGGCGGGCACACGCGAGTGGACCGATGGATCGAGGCGCGACGAACCGTCATGGGATCCGCCCCGTGAGAATGGTCCGGCTCGCGGTGCGTCGCGCGATCCCGATCGATGATCCACGGTCGTCGCGCGCCGGACGACGACGCTACGCTTGGCCCGCATGCGCCGCCGACTCCTCGCATCGGTCGTTTCGCTCGCCACCCTGGTGACCGGGTGCACCTATGAACTCCGCGGTCGAGTGCTCGAGACGAACTACGACTCGGTGCAGATCGTCCCGATCGATGATGTTCTTCTGGACGAGGGCGCGCCGATCACCGGTGCGAGGCTCGTGCTGACACGCGATCCCGGGCAACTCAACAGTGCCGATGTCACGAGCGCCGTCGCCGCTCGCGACGGTTGGTTCACGCTTCGAGTCGAAGAGTTCGGCGGCGGATGGATGGAGGAGCAGTGGGGCGTGCGTGTCTCGCGCACAGGATTCACGGGAACGGAGGAGCTCATCACGCTGCCGTTCGATCCGAAGAAGTCGGCGCTGCTCGTAACGCTGTCTCGCGGCGCCGCGCGGAAGAGCGCTGAGTCGACGAGCGGATCGAGTCTCTCCGACGAGTCGTCGCGTTTTCTCCAATCACCTGGAGGTCGCTGACGCCGTGACAGGGGAGCGCGACTGATGCGTCGCCTCTACCACGTGCCGATCGCCGGCGCGTCGTACTTCATCGTCACGATCCTGCTGGGCGTCGCCGCCGCGTATCGACCGAACAACCTGCTCGTCTGGTCATTCGCCGCCATGCTGGCGGGGGTGATCGTCTCCGGCGTCATCTCCGGCGGCATGCTGGCGCGACTGCGCGTCACGCGACTCGAGTCAAGACCGGGTCGCGTCGGCGAACCGATGGCGCTGCGATACGCGATTCGCAACAAGGCGCGATGGTGGCCACTCTTCGATCTCGCGATCGAAGAAGCGCCGGTGGCGGGCGCTCGCGGATGGAACATGTCGGGGCGCGTGGCACCGGCATGGCTGCTGCATGCTGGCCCGGCGGAGACGACGCATGTCGAAGGCACATTCATGCCGAATCGGCGCGGGCGATTCCGCTTCGAATCGATGCTGGCGGCGAGTGCGTTTCCATTCGGGCTGCTGCGAAAGATCGTGGTCGTTCGACAGCTGGGCGAGGTGCTCGTGTTGCCGGCGATCCGGACGCTCAAACCAGGCGTGCTGCGCATGCTCGCGCCGCGCGGAATCGGAGGCGTGCGAACGAGCTCAGAAGCGGGGCCGGGCGTCGACTTCCTCGGTGTGCGCGAGTATCGGCCGGGCGACAGTCCGCGGCAGATCGCGTGGCGACGGCGCGCCGGACTCGATGAACTCGCCACGATCGAGCGATCGACGCAGGCACCGCCGCGCCTCCGCGTCGTGCTCGACCTCATGCGCCCGACCGCGCAGTTGCGCGTCGGCGCCGGACCGGATGCTGCAGTACGCGCCCGTGCGCTCGAAGAGGACGCGATCACGCTCGCGGCGAGTCTGCTCGCCGCCGCCGATCGCGGCGGATACGAGTACGCGCTCGACATTCATGGCGCCGACTCACCGCGAACCTTGCTGCGCCGCGGCCATTGGCACCTGCAGCGTCTCATGGCCATGCTCGCGTCGGTCGATCTCGATGCCGAGCGCGTGGAGCAGCGTCGCTCGGAGCGCGAAGAGCGAGCGTCGCTCGTCGTCATCAATGTCGATCGCGTGGATCTCGCGAAGGACCGTCCTGGCTCGCTGCATCTCGCGGCGACACGACTGGCGGATCTCTGCGCATGAACCCCGCACTGCGTTTTCCGCTTTTCGCCTTCTCGACGATGCTCGTCGCGATCGTTGCCTTTGGCGTGGCGCGCCAGGATGTCACGCTGCTTCTCGGCGCGGCGCTGCCGGCGGCAGCGAGTTGGATGGTCACGGAAGGACCGCGTCGACGCGGACTGCCGCGCTGGGTGACAACGCTGCTGGTGCTGGCCGTGCTCGTGTGGATGCTCACGCAGTCGCCGCTGCAGACGGATCCAGTGGGTCTCGCGAGCACCGTCGGTGGCTTCGTGCTCTGGACCTCGGTCATCAAGCTCTACGAACGGAAGTCGACGCGCGACCGGCGCCAACTGCTCGGACTCTCGCTGGTGCTGATGCTTTCGGGATGTCTGGCGACATCGCATCTCATCTTCGGTGCGCTGCTGGCGCTCTATGCGATCCTGATGGTCGCGTCGCTCATGCTCTACCGCATGGAGCGCGGCGGTGAGCGCGCGGCTGAGCAACATCGCGCCGTGGCGCCGGGCATGCCGGTGCCGCCGCCCGTCTTCGGTGGTCGCGCCGGGCGACAGTTGCGCCGCGTCGTGACCACGGGACTCGTCGTGGGCCTTGCGGTGAGTCTGCTGCTCTTCGTGCTCTTCCCGCGTGACATCATGTCGCGGCTCGAATCGTGGGGCGGTGCCGAGCGCGCGGCCGGTTTCCGCAGCGACATCGACCTGAGGTCGAACAGCCGCATCGCGTACTCCCGGCGCGAGGTCATGCGCATGCGGTGGATCGATCCAGCCGGACAGGCCGTGAGCGCGGTCGAGCCGATTCATCTGCGCGGCGCGGTGCTCGATCGATACGACGCAGGACAGGCGCGATGGGTCTCCACACGCGACGAGCGCATTTCGCGACCGGTGCCGTCGGGAGACGATGACGCGTTCGAACCGCTCGCGCGTCCACCGCTCGATCTCCGTCAGCAGACCTTCACGCAGGAGGTGGAGCTGCGTCACCTGCTGACTGATGTCGTCTTCTCCGGGTGGGCACCGGTGGCCATCGCGCATCCCGGTATCGGCACGCTGGTCTTCGACGGCGGCACGCTGGAACTGCGCGATCCCGATTGGGAGCGCGGTCCGCGCACCTGGGGCTACCGCGTGAAGGTGAAGCCGTTCATCACACAAGATGGATTGATGGCGCTGTCGGGCCAGCCCATTCGATGGAACGAGCCGCGCTTCACGGTGCAGGGGGTGGCAGAGGAGGCGCGCCGTGTGCTCGGTCAAGTCAGCGAGCGCGCGCCGGATGCGTCGCGACTGCGGCGCGATCCGGAGTTCCGTTGGAACTGGGCGCGCCATTCGTCAGGCATCTTCCTGCGCTATCTGCAGGGCAGCGGCTTTCGATACACGACGGATCTCTCGGGCCTGGTGCTCCGGCGCGGCGAGGATCCGATCGACGCGTTTCTGCGCCGCGGACGAAGCGGTCATTGCGAGCTCTTCGCATCGGCGCTGTGCGGCATGTTGCAGTCGGTCGGCGTCGAGGCGCGCGTGGTCGTCGGGTTCGTGGCGCTCGAGTACGACGAATCGGCGCGGCAGTACATCGTGCGCGAGAACAACGCACACGCATGGGTCGAAGTGCGCACGGGAGAGTGGATCTGGAGCACCGTCGATCCGACGCCGGCGGCGACGCTCTCATCGCTCGCCGATGCCGGGAGGAGCTGGACCGATTCGTTGCGTTGGCTTTACGACGGCGTCGACTTCATGTGGCGCACGCGCGTGGTCGCCTTCGATGCCAACGCGCAGTCGTCGATACTGCGCGGAACGAGCGATCGCTTCGGTGAGTGGCTGCGAGGTGCGGTCACGGGCATCGGCAACTCGCTCGAGACGCTCTCGCGTCAGTTCGAGTCGGGTGGCGTCGGCCGCATCTGGGCCGTCTCGGTCGTCGTCACGCTCATCGGTGCGGCGGCGACGGCGATCCTGCTGAGCCGGCGCGAGCGACGTTGGCGCCGGCTGCTGCGGCTCGAAGAACTGCCGGTCCGGGAGCGGCGCCGCGTGCGCCGCGATGCGCGCTTCTTCGCCGATGCGCTGGTGCTGCTGGAGAGCGCCGGTGCGGCGAAACCCGACTGGCGGCCGCCGTTGCTGCATGCCGACACGATTCGAACCGTCGATCGCGGCGCTGGCGACGCGTTCGCGCGGCTGACTGAGATCTATTACGGGATCCGATTCGGCGGGGATGAATCGTCACGATCCGCACAAAGCGAAGCAACGGCGCTGCTTCGCAGACTTGAGGCGGGACTGCGACGCGCGGCACCTCTGTGAGCAGCCGATGAATTCCCACGGCCCATCGACGGGCCGCAAAGGGAGTTCAAGATGCCTGCTTCACGAGCCCGCGGAACGCATTGGCGACGGACATTGGCACAGGTCTGCGAGCGCGAAGGATCGATCGAGTTGGCGTTGGCGCCGCCCGATGGCGACACCACGCCCACGAGCGGCGATCTCGTCTGGCGCGTGCGACTGCTTCGCGTGGGCGAAGATGATCTGCTCGTCGAGACGCCGCGCGCGCTGGGGCGCGATGTGCGCATCGCGCCGCACACGGAACTGGTTGCCGGCATCGTGATCGGACAGAACCGCTGGACGTTCCGCTCGCGCGTGCTGACGGCGACCGAGCCGCATCGCACCAACCATCGCGCGCAGCAGAGTGGCTTACTCACACTCGAGATGCCGGACCATCTTGAGCGATGTCAGCGCCGGCACGGACGCTACGGCGCGAATGGCCTGCGTCTGCCGACCGTCGATCTCTGGCCATTGCTCGATCCATCGAGCGTGGTGCCGATCCAGCGCATCGCGACGGCGCTGGTCGAAGATGTGCTCGTCGGTCGGCCGGTCGATACAACGGCGCTCAACGATCTGCACCCGATGGTGGGACCGCGCTTCGGTGGAACGCTCATGAACATCGGCGGCGGCGGCGTCGGTGTGCGCCTCGAGGCGGCGGATGCCTCCGTGCTCACGCACCATCCGGTGCTCTGGGTGCGCATTCCGCTCGGTGATGCCATGCCGGTGCCGGTGCTCTCGACCGGCAAGGTGGTGCACACGCACATCGACAGCGCGCAGTTCACCTACGCGGGACTCGCGTTCGACTTCAGCTTCAATCCCGCCGCACAACGCATCATCACTGAACAGATCCTCTTCACGATCGAGGCGCAACAGCGCCGGCGACCGCTTCGCGCGGCGTAGGCGCGGACGCGTGGGTGAACGAAGCCGCCGCTGCCGTTGAGGCCGAGGCTGATGCCGGCGCCGACACTGACGCCGACTCAAGCGCGGCGGCCGTGCGCTCCAGCACGCGACACTTCAGCAGGCTTTCGGCTGCTTCCTCGAGCGGCACCGAGTCGCTCACGATGCCGCAGCCCGCTGAGTAGACGAATGTGTGAACGAAATCGTCGGTTGATGAAACCGTTGCACCGGTCTTGGCGGCGCGCGCCGAGTCAGTCGCCTGCGCGGGCTCCGCATCGTCGATCGCGGATTGCGGCAGTAGCGTGATCGTGCGGATCGCAACATTGAGTGCCATCGAGCCGTCGTGCTCGATGAAACCCACGGCGCCGCAGTAGGGGCCGCGCGGCTCCGGCTCCAGCGCGTCGATGATGCGCATGGCCGCGACCTTCGGTGCGCCAGTCACACTGCCGGGAGGGAAGGTCGCCGCGAGCAGTTCAATGGCGTTCGCGTCCGGCCGCAACTGTCCGCGGATCTCAGCGACACCGTGATGCACGGTCGGATGCGTTTCGATGATGCGCGGTGTCGTGACGCGCACGGACCCGGGTTGGCAGACACGCGCGAGATCGTTGCGCATGAGATCGACGATCATCGCAAGCTCGGCCGCATCCTTCTCGCTCGCAAGCAGCTCCTGCGCCGGTCGATCGGATGGCCATGTGCCCTTGATGGGTCGCGTGACGACGGCGCCGTTCGCATCGACCTGCAGGAAAAGCTCGGGACTCATGGAGATCACGGCGCCGCCCTCAGGCATCTCGATGACGGCGCCGTAGCGCGCGCCGCTCGTGCGGATGGCCGTCGCCGCAAGCCGGCGCGGGCAACCGATGAGTCGGCCTCGCCAGCGCTGCGACACATTCGCCTGGTAGAGATCGCCGGCGTGGATGCGTTCGCGCACGGTCGCGACGGCGTCGGTGAAGGTGCCTGACGGCTGTTCGGCCACGAGGTCGACAATGCGCGCCGACTCCGAGCTCGGTGATGGCACCCGCGTGAGATCGAGCGGCGCGTCACCCTCACCGGTCCACCACCAGGAGTCCGTCACGGCGTCGTGAATCACCGCGTCGCTGCAGCGCCATCCGCCGGCGAGCGGGAGTCCCTTAAGCACGCGCTGCTGCGGCAGCGCACTTGGCTCGAACAGTGCTCCGAGTTCGTAGCAGAGGAAACCGATCCATCCGCCGTGGAACGGCAGCGAGGCGGAGCGCTCGCGGCGGCATGCTCCGGCGAGCGCCGTGAGCATGGCGCGCCATTCGGCCTGGCGCGCGCGCGGGTCATCGAGCGTGCCGCGCACGGCGCTCCATTCATCTGCGACGCCGAAGATCGACCAGCGTCCGAGCGGCGCGCCGCCGCGCGAGATGAGCGCCGCAAGTGGCCGCGAGCGCGGCCAGCACTCGAGCGCCTCGCACGGATCGATCGACCATTCGAGTCGGCGTGGCTGCATCGAAGATCATCGTACGACCGACAGCGTTCGCGCCGCCGCCTACACTGCTCGCTTCACATGAGCACACTTCTCGTCAAGCCCACACCACGCAAGTCCGCCGTCCGTCGCAGCGCCAAGAGCGCCGTCAAGAACACCAGCAAGAGCGCCGCCAAGAGCGCGAGCAGGAGCGCCGCGAAGTCCGAAGTCAGGCCGCTTTCATCGCGCGCCGCGCCGAACTTCATCTATTACTTCGGTCAGACACGCTGTGATGGCCGTGGCGACATGAAGTCGCTGCTCGGCGGCAAAGGCGCGAATCTCGCCGCGATGACATCGATCGGGCTGCCGGTCCCTCCTGGATTCACGATCACCACCGAGGTCTGCACCGGCTACTACACCGCTGGACGGCGGCTTCCAAGTGGACTCATGCCCGAGTTGCTGCGTGCGATCGCGATGCTCGAGAAGGAAACCGGCAAGCGCCTCGGTGATGCGTCGAATCCACTGCTCGTCTCGGTGCGCTCCGGCGCACGCGATTCGATGCCGGGCATGATGGACACGATCCTCAATCTAGGCCTCAATGACCGAACCGTCGAGGCGCTCGCGAAATCGACGGGTAATCCGCGTTTCGCGTGGGACAGCTACCGACGCTTCGTGCAGATGTACGGCGATGTGGTGATGGGCGTGCAGAAGGTGCACGAGAACGATCACGAGCCCTTCGAAGAGGTCATGGACGGACTCAAGCGCGAAGTCGGCGCCACGAACGACACGGACCTCAGCCCCGCGCACCTGCGCGAGCTCGTTGATCGCTTCCGCGATCTCATCGAGCGACGCACGGGCAAGCACTTTCCCGACAAGCCGCTCGATCAGCTGCTCGGCGCGGTGAGCGCCGTCTTCAGCAGTTGGATGACTCCGCGCGCGATCGTCTACCGACAGAAGTACCGAATCCCCACGGAGTGGGGCACCGCTGTCAATGTGCAGAGCATGGTCTTCGGCAACATGGGCAACGACTCGGGCACCGGCGTGGCGTTCACGCGCGATCCCGCGACCGGTGAAAACGTCTTCTACGGCGAGTATCTCATCGACGCGCAGGGTGAGGATGTCGTCGCCGGCGTGCGCACGCCGAAGCCGGTGGCGGAGATGGAATCCGATCCGCAGATCGGGCGCGCGTTCAAGGAGCTCGAACGCGTGCGCCACACGCTGGAGAAGAACTTCGGCGATGTGCAGGACTTCGAATTCACCATCGAGCGCAAGAAGCTCTACATGCTGCAGACGCGCAACGGCAAGCGCACGGCTCGCGCGTATCTGCGGATCGCGCATGACATGGTGAAGGAAGGGCTCATGACGCCCGAGCACGCGATCCGCTCGGCCGATCCCGAGGCGATGAATCAGCTTCTGCAGCCGGTCTTCGACCCGGCGGCGCATGAGGCCGCGCGCCAGGAGGGCCGCATGCTGACGCGCGGACTGCCCGCGGGTCCCGGCGCGGCGACCGGTGAAGTCGTCTTCACCGCCGAGCGCGCCGAGCGCCTGGCGCGCGAAGGCAAGCATGTTGTGCTCTGCCGCATCGAAACTTCACCGGAAGATCTGCGCGGCATGATCGCCGCTGACGGAATTCTCACGACGCGCGGTGGCGTGTCGAGCCACGCCGCACTCGTCGCTCGCCAGATGGGCAAGGTCTGCGTTGCGGGCGCGGGCGAAATCGTGATCGACTACCACGCGGGCACGCTCATCTGCCGCGGCGTAGCGCTGCGCGAAGGTGATCCGATCTCCGTCGACGGCACGACCGGCGAAGTCTTCACGGGTCGCATCGCCACTGCCGACAGCGAGCTCAAGCAAGTGCTCATCGCCGGCACGCTGCCGGCGTCCAAGAGCGAGGTCTTCCGTTGGTACGACTTCGTGATGAATCTCGCCGATCGATATCGACGACTCGGCATTCGCACGAACGCGGACACGCCGGAGCAGGTGCGTCACGCGATCGCATTCGGCGCGGAGGGCATCGGTCTTTGCCGCACCGAGCACATGTTCTTCGAGGGCGATCGCATCGACGCAATGCGCGAGATGATTCTCGCGCGCGATGAGGCGGGCCGGCGCCATGCGCTTGAGGCGCTGCTGCCGTATCAGCGCACCGACTTCGAGGGCATCTTCCGTGCGCTCAAGGGACGACCTGCGTGCATTCGACTGCTCGATCCGCCGCTGCACGAATTCCTGCCGCACGACAAGACACAGCAGGCGGAGTTGGGCGCGAAGCTCGGCGTGCCGGCGGAGGCGATCGCGCGGCGCGTGCAGGAGTTGCACGAGTTCAACCCGATGCTCGGATTCCGCGGCTGCCGACTCGGCGTCGTCTACGCCGAGATCAGCGCCATGCAGGCGCGCGCGATCTTCGAAGCGGCCGCGACCGTGGCCGCCGAGGGCATCAAGGTGAAGCCCGAGGTCATGGTGCCGCTCGTCGGATTCAAGCGCGAACTCGATCTCCAGACCGAGGTGATCCGCAATGTGGCGCGCGAGGTGATGGAGCGCAACGAGATGACCTTCGAGTACCAGGTCGGCACGATGATCGAGATTCCGCGCGGCGCATTGACGGCGGATGAGATCGCGCAGACGGCGGAGTTCTTCTCATTCGGAACGAACGATCTCACGCAGACGGCGCTCGGCATGAGTCGCGACGACTCCGGCAGCTTCCTGCCGCGCTACGCCGAGCTCGAGATCGTGAAGGACAATCCATTCGCGACGATCGACGCCGAGGGCGTGGGTCAACTCGTGCGAATGTCGTGCGAGAAGGGGCGTGCGACGCGCCCCGGCATGAAGCTCGGCATCTGCGGCGAGCATGGCGGCGACCCTGCGTCGATCCGCTTCTTCGAGCAAGTGGGACTCGACTATGTGAGCTGTTCGCCGTTCCGCGTGCCGGTGGCGCGACTGGCAGCGGCGAAGTGGGCGATTGATCTCGGCACGAGTCCGGGTATCCGCGCCGCGCGCGGGCGCCCCGCTGCGAAGAAGGCGACGAAGCGTGTGACCAAGTTGGCCTCCAGGTCCGCGCCCAAGTCCGCGTCCAAGTCGGGCTCGCGAGCGCGGAAGTCCGCGACGGCGCGGGTCCTGAAGAAGTCGAAGAGCGCCACGCGCCGATCGGCGTCGAAGTCGCGCGCGAAGCGATAGTGGTGCGCGCCGGCGCACGCGCGGGCCAGCACGGTACCTCACGCCGCGTCGAGCGCAGCGCGAATCGAAGCAGCGATGGCGGCGCCCTCCTGCGCCTCAAGCGTGCCGCCGCGCCACTGCGTGCGCAGACCGCTGCCGTCGTCGTGCTTGGGAATGAGATGCACATGGACATGCATCACGACCTGGCCCGCCTCGGCGCCGCTGTTGACGAGCACGTTGTAGGCGCGACAGCCGGTGGCGCGCATGAGCGCACTGGCGAGACGCGGCAGCGCGCGACCGAGCGCTGCGGCTGTGTCATCGGAGAGTTCGTGCAGATGCGCCTTCTCCTGTCGCGGCACCACGAGCAGGTGCCCGCGGCTCAGTGGCCCAACATCCAGAAAGGCAACGACGAAATCGTCCTCGTAGACGCGATGGCTCGGAATCTCGCCGTCGATGATCCGCGTGAAGATGCTCGGTCGTTCACTCATGCGCGGGAGCCTACGCGGCCGCGATCCGAGACACCGATGTCATGGCGATGAGCGCCTTCGACACGCTCGGCCGCAACGCAGGCGGCGGTAGGCTCGTCGCCATGCCGCGCGATCTCAACGCGCTCTCGCTTGATGAACTCCTTGCCACGCTCGTGCCGACGGCGGCGCTGCGTCGATCGTGCGCGAGCTTCCTCGCCGAGGACATCGGATCGGGCGATGTCACATGCCGTCTCACGATTCCTGCGAAGGCGCGCGGTACCGCGCGTGTGGTGGCGCGGGAAGCCTGCGTCCTGGCCGGGCTCGACGCGGCGGCGTTCCTGGCGACGAGCGGCAAGCGCGACCTGCTCTTCGTCGAGCGCGCGCGAGACGGCGCGCGAGTCCGTGCGGGCGCCGTCGTGGCGATCATCGAGGGGGGCCTTCGGGACCTTCTCGAAGTGGAGCGCAGTGTGCTCAACCTGCTCGGTCGATTGAGCGGCGTTGCGACGCAGACGGCAGCGTTCGTGGCGCGCGTCAAGCAGGTCCGCGGTTCTCGCGTGAAAGTCTTCGATACGCGGAAGACGACGCCGGGGCTTCGCGCTCTTGAGAAGTACGCGGTGCGAGCGGGGGGTGGACACCTTCATCGCCTTGGTCTCTTCGATGCGGTGCTCGTGAAGGACAACCATCTCGCCGCGCTCGCGGGGTTGGCACCGGGCGCGCCGGGCGAGGCGAAGGAAGCCAGCAGCGCAAGAGCGCTCGCCTCGCTCCGCGCGAAGCTCGAGCGGATGAGCACGACCCGACGCCGACTCCGATTCGTGGAGGTGGAGGTCGATCATCTCGACCAACTGGCGGAGATTCTTTGTTGGCCCGAGGGCCTCGTCGACTTCGTGTTGCTCGACAACATGAGCGTCGCCCAACTGCGCCGCGCGGTGGCGATGCGCGATCGCGCGAAGAGCGCCATCGAACTCGAAGCCTCCGGCGGCGTTCGACTGGCGAGCGTTGCGGCGATCGCGCGGAGCGGCGTGGATCGCATTTCGATCGGCTCGCTGACACACGCAGCCAGGTCGATCGACCTCACGCTCGAAGTGGAGTCGTCGACACCTTCGCGGCGCCCCTCCACCAGCGCACGCGCGTCGAGGGGTCGGAGCGCCAAGCGCCGATGAGCAACCACGCGTCGGTGACGCATTGGCAGGAGCGGCTTGCCGCAGTTGTCGCGCGACTCGCGAACAATCGAGCCGCGCATGGGGCGGCAGCGGAAATGCATCGCGTCGTGGTCGTCGATTCAATCGGCTCCACGCAAGATCTCGCGCGAGAGCGTGGTCCCACGAGCGGCGAAGCCATCATCGCGCAGCGGCAGACGGCGGGGCGCGGGCGATTCGGCCGATCATGGAGCGACACGCTCGACGCCGGCGTGGCGGTGTCGATCGTGCTCGCCGCGCGTGCGGCGGAACAGCTCGTCGTGCGCAGCGCCGTGGCCGTGGCCACGGCACTCGAGTGCGTTGCCGACTCCGCCGCGCGCAACGGTTCACGCACACACTGCGGCATCAAATGGCCCAACGATGTGCTCGCACCCGACGGCGGCAAGATCGCGGGCATCCTCATCGAGCGTGTCGAGGAGGTCGCAATCATCGGCATCGGGATCAATGTGGCGCAGCACTCGTTCGAAGCAGCGCTCGCGCAGCGCGCGTGCAGTCTCGCGATGCTCGGTGTCCGCGCCGAGCGCCTCGATGTGATCGAGCACCTGCTCATCTCTGTGGATCGATGGCTGTCCGCGCGCGACGATGATGTCAGCGACGCGTATCGGAGCCGGGACACGCTTCGCGGAACGCGCGTGCGTTTCAAGGTCGCCGGCCGGCTCATCGAGGGACGCGTGCTCGAAGTCGACCCCTCGCATGGCATCCGAATCGCCACTGAGAGCGGCGAGCAGACGATTCCAGCCGCACTTGCGACACTCGCTGTTGATCCCGGGGCGAAGTCGCCGACATAATGGCTGCCCGTGACACCGTTCGTCGTCATTCTCGTTCTCATCGCGTGCGTCGTGCCGCCGCCGCCTGCGGCCGATCTTCCGAAGATCCCGCCGGTGCCGGCGATTCCAGGTGCGCCGTTGCCGCCTGAGAGTGATGGGTCCGATGCAGAGGCCGAGTTGACGCCGGAGCAACGAGCGGCGCATCAGGCTGAGGCGGATGCATCACCGAGGCGATCGAACTTCAGTGATCATCGCGAGACGCCCAAGCCGACGCTGCCACCGGCGCCAGTGCGCCGACGCCAGGAGATCCACCTCACACCGAGTGAAGCGATGATCGTCGACCGTGGCGCCATGAGCGAGAGTCTGCGCATCCAGCGGTCCGATCTTCGAGTGCCCTCAGGCTTCACCTCGATCTACGAAGTCGAACAGCGACCGGATGTGCTGGTGCGCGCGAACGGCGCCGTCTACGCGGTATTCCCCCAAGGTGATTACGCGCTCGCGAAGAAGCGCAAGAAGTGGGTGATTCAGACGCTCGTTCCAGCGGGCACGATGTTCTACATCGGTGAACCGAATTGGCGGCGCGTCTGGCTGCCGGGTATCCGCGGCATGGCGCCGAAGCTGCGACTCATGAGCGCAGAAGAGTTCGCGGCGCAGAGCCCTCCAGCGAGCTCGGTCAATCGCATCGAGCCCACCATGCCTCACGATTACAGCGGCGTGTACATCGTGCCGTTCATGATGGAGGATCATCCAGGCATCGGATTGATCTCGACGCGCATCGACACCTTCATCGACCCGGTGGAGCGCGCGTTCGGTACGGTGCCGATGGCGCAGATGAATGCGTCATCCAGTGAGTCGATTCGACACCCGGTGCTCGCGCCGGCAGTGGATGCGAAGCGAGCGGCGGCGGGAGATGGCATCGCGCCACCGATCCACACCGATTCGCTCTATCGACGCGGCCGACTGACTTCACTGCTCGAACGCGCGGCTCAGCGCGGCACCGACGCGCCCTCGCGCACCGCCGAGTAACTGCACCGACGCGCCCTCGCGCACCGCCGAGTCGCGGCACCGACGCGCCCTCGCGCACCGCCGAGTCGCGGCACCGACGCACCCATGAGCGCGACTGAGTAGCGACACCGACGCGCGACAGGATCACGCACGCGATGTGCGACCGTCACCGAAATCCGCCTCGTGATCGAGCGTGCCGTTGCGGCGGTAGTAGCGCCATTTGCCGACGCGTTCGCCGTAGCGATAGGTGCCTTCGCGCTCGAGAGGCCCGTCTTCGTAGTACGCGCGCGTCCAACCGTGCTTGACGACCTTGCCGTCAGGACCGCGCGCGGTCTGATACTCGAATTTCACCTTGCCGTTCGGCCAGCGCTCCTTGAAGACATGCGACGTTGGCGACGCGTCCGCGCTGGCCGCAGGCGCGGCGGCCGGCACGGTCGTCGGTGAGGTCGCTGTCGTCGGTGACGTAGTCGTCGTCGGTGGGGGCGCTAGCGCGGCCGCAGGTTCGGGCGCTGGTACCTCTGTTGGTGTGCAACGGTCGCAGCTCGGCAAGAGCGTCACGATCATGGCAGCGGAGACGGCAAGCGCGCGGCAGCAGGCGACACGAAACATGCAGACATTCTACGGAGGAAACGCGCGCAGTCCTGATCGGATGATGCACTACGATCGCTTCGATGCGCCCTCTCGCTGCGACTGCACTCGGTGCCGTGTGCACCATCGGAGGGCTCCCTTCCTTCGTTGATGGGAGTGCACCGCAGCCGCAGAACGCGGTCGGCAACTGGCGCATTCGCACGCCGACTCCGGTCGCGGTGCGTGGTGGAGTGGTCGCGGTCGAGATCGAACCGGCGGACGCGCGGTCACCGATGGCCGATCCGGCGCGCTGGCCGGAGTCATTGCAGGCGAAGTGCGACGACGGCACGGTCGTCGACGCGGTGCTCGGTGTGATCACGCCGGCGCCCGCGCGACCAGTGCCATCATGGACGACGCCCAGCGATGATCTCGTGGTGCTGACGCCGAGCGCCTTCGCGGCCGCGATCGCGAGTGGCACGATCTCCGGCGAGGCGATCGTCGTGGCGCTGATTCGATTCGACGCGGCGCATGCGGGTCCGTTCGATCTGGCTGGCTCGCGCGTGGCGCCGAAGTGGTTTGATGCTGACGCGAGCGTGACGATCGGCGAGTCGGCCGAGGGCAAGGGCGACGATGCAGGCGCTGGCTCTGGTACTCCTTCGAGCGCGGGTGCCGATGATCGCCCCGACCGCGAGTCGCCCGGCGAGTACTGGCGATGGGTGCTGCTGGCGCAGGAACTCGAGCACCCGTGCGAATCTCCGTGGTGGACGGGCCCTGCCGCGCTCTACGCGCAGCACCGCGCCGAGCTTTGGTGTGCCGGCCTCGCGCGCCTGCGCGGCGTGAGCGCCTCGGTCGCAACGGAACTGCGCGAACGACTGACCGCGCGCGTCCGCGACCCACAACGACCTGACGCACACGTCCAGGTCGCCGCGTGGGTCGCGCAGCCATCGGAGCTCACGGCGCTTCTCGCCATCCTGCTCGACACGCAGCGCACGCCCGAGACATCGATGCGCGCGGCGCTGGGTTGGCTCGAGTCGCGCTCGCCGTTGACGATCTGGATCGAGTCCGATGCCGGTGGCGCCGTCACACTCGCAGCCGCGAATCCGATGCCGGAAGAGATCGTGCTTCGCTGCGCCTGGCTCGAAGCGCCGAAGGAGGCGCAGGTGGCGCTGCTCGTACCGGCGCATCAGGTTGCTCGCATGCGCGTGGAGCGACCGTTCGAAGCAACTGCGCCGCCATCGGGACGATCTCGGTCGGAACACGCCGAGCGTTGGCGAAGCGGACTGACGCTGCGACTCGAAGCCGGCGCGTGGCGCGGTCGCGTGATCGTCGGCCCCGGCGTCTTTTCGGTGCGACCGCCAGGCCTCGGCTTCTCGACCTTCGTGCCCTCACTCACGCTCGTGAGCGCACAATCGCAGCGCATGGATCGAATGCCGTCGCAGTGGAGCACGACGGCCAGCGTTCGGCGACTCGCGGGGCGCTGGGAGATCTTCATCGAGTGTCTCGCTCCGATCGTCGTCGCTGACGATCTCGTCGAAGTGACGATCGGTGATCCGCTCGAGATCCCAGTTCGTTTCACGGTCAACGACGGTGGCACGATCACGATGATCGAGGGCGTTCGACCGACCGATCTCGTCGCCCATGCGCGCCGCCATGCGTATCGATGGCGCGTGCGCATCGAATTGCCCGAGTCGTGGATCCCGAAGTCGACGCTCGGCGATCCCGAGCGTGCGATCCAGATCGCGATGGAACGCCGGCCGGGCCCAGCGCAGGGACGACAGACGGCGGTGCTCTCCGTGCCGTCATGGCGACCGCCGCCGCCGATCCGCGCCGACCTTTCCTCGTGGATCGAGATGCCGGCGCCGCGTAGCCCGTGAAGATCACCGCCGCACGGCAGCGGGCGTATCGCCGCTGAGCCGATCGGTCGGCGAGCGTCATCCTTCTATACTCGCGCTCGCATGGATGGCTCGAACCGCGCCAAGGACGGAACGCCGCGCATCGTGGCGATGCTGAACCAGAAGGGCGGCGTCGGCAAGACCACTTCCACGGTCAATGTCGGTGCGGCGCTGGCGGAAGCGGGCATGCGCGTGCTGCTCGTCGATCTCGATCCGCAGTCGAACCTCTCGCTGCACTTCGGCGTCGAAGCGACCGACGCATCGATCACCATCTACGACTTGCTGCTCGATCCGGACGCCTCGGCTGACGACGCGATCGTCACCGGGCGAGAGAACCTCGCGTTCATTCCGAGCGTGACGGAGTTGGCGCTTGTTGAGGGCGAACTTGCGTCGAAGCCGGACATGCAGCGTTCACTCGCGCGAGCGCTCGCGCCGGTGCTGTCGCGCTTCGATGTCGTGCTGCTCGACTGCCCGCCGAGCCTCGGTGTGCTCACGGTGAATGCGCTGACGGTGGCGCACGAGGTCGTCGTGCCGATGCAGGCGCAGTACTTGGCGCTGCGTGGACTCGAGAAACTTCTTTCGACGGTGCACTTGGTGTCGCAGTCGTTGAATCCGCAGCTTCGCGTGAGCGGCATTCTGCTCTGCATGCATGAGAGTCAGTCGAGTCACGGCAAGGCGGTCGTCGATGAGATGCGAACGCAGCTCGAGCAATACCGCGGCAGCGGACTTCCGTGGGCCGACTGCGAAGTGCTGCTGCCGCCGATTCGACGCAATGTGAAACTCGCCGAGGCGCCGTCGTTCGGCCAGACGATCTTCGACTACGCGCCGCAATGCGCCGGTGCGCAGGACTACCGTGCGCTGGCAATGAACCTGTACGCGCGTTGGACGAGCTCGACGCCGGCACCAGCACCAACATCGGCGCTGGCATCGGCACCCGCGTCACCACCTTCGCCCGCACCGCCGCCCGCACCAGTACCAACTTCAGCGCACGGGTCCGCCGCCGCACCGACCGCCGTGCCGCCCGCGCGAGTGCCAGTACCCACTCGCTCCGGCGGAATCAGCCTCGGATGAGTGACACTGCCGCGCGTGCGCGACGCAACATGGGGATCGTGACAGCGCTCGCGTTGTTGATCAACACAACGCTCACGCACTGGCCGAATCTCTCGCTGGGCACGCCGCAGGATCCGGCACCGGACAAGGTGATCCATCTGGTGGGATTCGCGTTGCTCACCGCCGGCGCATGGTTCAGCGGCTGGGTGCGTTCGCTCGCCCTGCTCTGGATCATCGGTGTAGCGTGGGCGGCGCTCGACGAATGGACGCAGGGATTCGGCATTCCCGGCCGCGTTCGTGACATCGAGGATTGGTGCGCGAACATCATGGGTGTGACGATCGCCGTGGCATGGATCGCCGCGACGCGTCCCATCACCGGGTGGGAGTCGAATCGACGACGCGCTGCTCGCGACGATGCAACAGCGCGACTCTTCTGTCGCGCATGGCCATGGCCGCTCGTCGCGCTCGGTGCCGGACTCGGCGCCGCCGCACCGCTCCCCGTCTTTCTCTGGATTTCCGCGCGTTCCTGGGCGATGCCGCCGCGACAGGTGTTGATCACCGGCTTGATCGTCGTGGCCATTGCTTCAGCGCACGCGAGCATCGAAGTCCTGTTGCGCATGACGACGCTCGAGAAGCGACCGATGCTGCCCGACCGTGTGATGGCACGACTGGTGGCGGGCCCCGTGCTCGCGGCGCTGGCCATTCTCATCCTGCTGACCGCGCTGGCACAGCTCTCGCTGGGGCTGCGACTGCACCTCGAAGTCGCGTCGCTCTTCGACGAGTGGTATCGACGGCGCTCGCAGACGCTGCGCTCGGCGATCGATCTCTCGCTCATTCTGCTGCTTGCGGCGTGGGCCACGCGCCGAGCACGAAGGAATGTCGCCGCGCGCATCAACCGCACGCATTTGGAGTGTGTGCGCTGCGATCAATCACTGACGGGGCTTCCGATGAAGGACGGACGCGGCACCTGTCCAGAGTGCGGCACGCCCTACGACGCGCCGCCTGGTGTCGGAGCGGCGGTGGCCGCTCCTGGCTGAGTGGTGGTCGCGCCGCGGCGCATGACATCGATCGAGCCCGCGCCCATCGATGGGTTGAGCACGCTGCACTTGAGGTCGACCAGCACTTCGCGATCATCCTTCGCGAAACGCAGTTCCGCCGAAGTCGGCAGCACGCGCTTCGACTGCAGCGTCCAGCCGTAGCTGTGATAGATGGCGATCGTGTCGTCGGCGACCTTCACGGGGTCGCGCATGTTGCCGCGATAGACGAATCGCCCGGCCACGAGAGACTCGCCCGCTCGCTCGATTCCGCTTGAGTGACGATTCTCGAGCCCCACGATCTGCGGCACATCCGAGCCCACCACGGTGTCCGGGGCCGAGTCGCAACCGACAAGGCCGGCGCACGCCAACACGAAGGCGGCGAGAATCGGCGACAGTGTTGGCTTCGCGCGCATCAGGTCGATAGAGCGTAACCATTCCCGGCACCGCATGGCCAAGAGCTTCGAGAGCCACGCTCGCACCGTTTCATTGCTGACGCTGGTCTCGCGCATCACGGGATTGGCGCGAGACGCAACATTGACGCGCATCTTCGGTGCGGGCGCGCTGATGGACGCGTTCAACTTCGGCTTCCAGGTGCCGAACCTCTTTCGAAGACTCTTCGGGGAAGGGGCGCTCACCGCGAGCTTCCTGCCGGTCTACGCGCGACTCGAGCGCGATGATCCGGTGCGGGCGCGCGCCTTCGCCGGCACGCTGCTCGGCGGTGTGAGCGTGTTGCTGGCGCTCATCACCATCGTCGGCGAAGGCGCACTCTGGATCGTGCCGCGCGACGGCGCGGACGGCGGCATCGGACTGCGGCTGCTGATGATCATGCTGCCGTACATGCCGTTCGTCTGTCTGACGGCGCTGCTCGGCGCCGTGCTTCAGGTGCACCATCGATTCGGACCAACGGCAGCAAGTCCGATTCTGCTCAACCTCGGCATCGTGGCGACGGCACTCGGCGGCACGGAGTTCGCCGCGCGCGCAGGACTCGGCCGCGCGCTCGAACCGACGGCGCATGTGCAGGTGGTTGCGTTCGCCGTCGTGATCGCAGGCGTGGCGCAAGTGCTGTGGAGCGTGCTGGCGCTGCGTCGCGCAGGGCTGCGGTTGTCCTTCGGCGGCGCGAGTGTTCGACAACCGATCCGTGAAACGCTGGCGAAGGCGTTGCCGATGCTGCTCGGGCTCGGCGTCTATCAACTCAACACGGCCGTCGACAGTCTCATCGCAAGTTGGCGCACGATGGTCGGGCCCACGATCTTCGGCATCGAATGGCCACTACCCGAAGGCAGTCTCACTTTCCTTTCGTGTGCGCAGCGCCTCTATGAGTTCCCGCTCGGCGTCTTCGGCATTGCCGTGGCGACGGCCATCTTCCCCGCGATGGCGCGAGAGTCGCACCAACCCGAGGCGTTCCTCGCCACGCTCAGGCGCGGTCTGCGGCTCACGGTGTTCATCGGATTGCCGGCGAGTGCGGGACTCATCGCACTGCGGCAACCGCTCGCGACCACGCTCTATCAGGGCGGACAGTTCACGGCCGACGACTCGTCGATGGTGGCGTGGGTCTTGCTCGGATACGCACCGGCGATCTGGTCCTACTCGATCCAGCAGGTCGCGACGCGCGCGTTCTACGCACTCGGGGATTCGACGACGCCGATGCGCGTGGCGCTCTGGATGGTGCTGCTCAATCTCACGCTCAACTTGATTCTCATCTGGACGCCACTCGGTGTCGCGGGCCTCGCGTGGAGCACGGCGCTGACTTCGATCCTCCAGGTGTCGATCATCCTTCGCCTTCTTTCGAAGCGCATGGGAGTCGTCGTCGATCGCACCGTGTTGAGGAGTTGGACGCGATCGCTCGTTTGCGCGATCGTCACCGGTGCTGCATCGATCGCGGCGTACTGGGGTGTGGGCCAAGCGACGGACACATCGAACTGGATCGGCGCCGCGGTCGGACTCGCATGCGCCACCGTCGCCGGTGTCGCGGCGGTGCTCGTCTCCGCCCGCGTGCTCGGGATCGAAGAATTGAGCTGGGCGCTGCGCGGGCGCTCGAATGAACCGACGAAATCGCAGTGACGGAGCGCGTCACACACACACGCGAATGTCCGCATAGGAGGGGGTGCCGGGAATGTTCCTGGCGGTTTCCGAACTCGCCCAGTCGGAAGCGACGGGCTCCGTCCTGGTTCAGGGCGGAGCCCATCTTCAAGCCCCCCTCTGCCCCCGTGTCGCGTTCGCAGTGCCACCGTCAAGACGTGGTCTCCGGCCGGCGCGGGGTTTTGTTGCGCTGATCATGCGCTGATCATGCGCTGGTCATGCGCTGATCATGCGCTGATCATGCGCTGATCATGCGCTGATCACGCGCCACTCGGCACCATCGCGATGGACGGTGCGGTACACAGTGTCGCGCTCGACGGGCGTGAATCCCGCCTCGCGAATCGCGCTGCGCAGATCACGCACGGTCGTTTCCTGGTGCGTGCCGTCGCCGACCGCCTTCGTGATGTCGTACCAGACGACGGTGCCGTCGATGTCGTCGGCGCCAGACTGAAGCATGATCTGCGCCATGCCGATCGTCTGCATGATCCAGAAGGTCTTCACATGCGGAAGGTTGTCGAGCATGAGCCGCGCAATCGCGAGCGTGCGCAGGTTCTCGAGTCCTGTCGGTGCAGGCAGTGATTCGAGTGCACTCGCGTCGGGATAGAAGGGCAACGGAATGATCGTCTGGAAGTAGCCGCGCGAAGGTCGTTCACCGCCGCCGTCGGGCAAGCGTCGACAGGGGTAGCGATCGGCCGGGCCGGTGAGCACGATCGCGTCGTTCGCGCTGCCGTCACCGGCTGCGCTCGCATCGATTTCAACGGCCCCGGACGACTGCTCGGGCGACGCCTGCATCGCAATGCCCTGCGACTCAGCCCACTCGCGCAGTGTGAAGTCCTGTTGTCGTCGAATCACATCGAAGTGGTGCAATCGCTCGCTGCGACTCTCGACATGACCGTAGAGCATCGTGACATTCGAGTTGAGCCCGAGCTCATGCGCCACGCGATGCACCTCGAGCCACTCGCTCGAGCGGATCTTGCCCTTGAACGCCTCGTCATGCACGCGATCATCAAAGACTTCGGCGCCGCCGCCCGGAAGTGAACCGAGTCCCGCCTGCTTCAACTCCGCCAAGACCTGCCGCACACCTTCACCCTTGAGCGATCCGCGCTTCGAGATGCGCACAAGGTGAACGATTTCGACTGCAGTGAACGCCTTGAGATGCAGTCGCGGCACCGCTTCGCGCAGTGCTCGCAGCAACTGCGTGTACCACTCGAACGGTAGCCACGGATGCAGCCCACCGACGATGTGCAGCTCGGTGGCGCCCGCGGCATCGGCGGCCTTCGCCTGCGCCACGATCTCATCGTGCGACATTTCGTACGCGCCATCATCGCCGCGCTTGCGATAGAAGGCGCAGAAGCGGCACGAGAGCGCACAGACATTCGAGTAGTTGATGTGTCGATTGACGTTGTAGTACGCGTGATCGCCGTGCAGTCGACGGCGAACGAGGTCCGCGAGGCGCAACACCGCGTGCAGATCCCGCGTCTCGTAGAGCGCGTGACCGTCGGTGATCGACAGGCGTCGCCCTTCCAGCACTTTCGTCACGATCGGTTCGAGTGCCGCGTCGCGCACGCGCGGGCGAGCGGTGGGGCACTCAGCGGGGCCGGAGGCCGGTCGTTCTGGGAGCGTGGGTGCGACTGTCACGGGTGGAGCAGTCTAGAGAGGCGCAGGTTGCGTCGAGTCGGTGTGAAGTGGGGGCCGCTTCGCGTCGAATTCAGCAGCAATGATCAACGGAAACACCGACAGACGCACCAGCGGAAGCACGAGCAGTCCCTTGTTGAGCGAGCCGAGGTCGAAGTCCGTCCCCGCGGCCGACCTCGATCGCGCCCCGTGGCCCGAAGACTCCACCGCCATCACCGCGCGACGCGCGGCATGCGAAAGAACGGCCGGGCGCGCCACCCGAACTTCCGCCTGGTGGGCGAATCCTGGACCGTTCGAGTTCCCGCGCCCCGCACTGCCAGGCTCTCAACCGCCTCGACGGGCTGCCTGAGCGTCCGCATATCCGCGCCCATTGGCGCTCGCGGGTTTGGTTTCGCTGCTCAGCGGGCTATTCTCCAGCATGACTTGTTGGCGCCGCACAGCGGCTGCGATCACAACTCTCGCTGCCGCGGTGCAGGTGTCGGCACAGGTCCGAGTGGGCTTCTACAACGTCGCGGGGCTCCAAGGATCCGCTTCGGCGATCAGCGCCGCCATTGCCGAGATTCACTACGACGACACGGTCGGATTCTGGATCCCGGCGGATGTGCTCGTGTTCACCGAAGTACGACAGTCGAGCATTGCCTCGCTCACGGCGCGAGTCGCAAGCGCCGCACCGCCAGGAGTCAGCTACACGCTGGGTACTTTCACGACCAGCGGTGCCGAGGACTCGGCAAGTGGCGCGAATGCGATCTATCTGCGGAACGGCCGCGTCACCGAGATTCTGAGCGGACACAAGGACATCGCGACAGGCGCCGGGCGCAACACGGATCGCTGGCTGCTCCAGATCAGCGGCTATTCATCGCCACTCGCGAAGTTCTATGTCTACGGCTCGCATCTGAAGGCGTCGACCGGATCCGCGAATGTCGCATTGCGACTCGCCGGTGTGCAGGCGATCCGCGCCGATGCGGATCTGTTTCCAGCGGGCACGCCCATCATCTACACGGGCGACATGAACTTCTACACCGACTTGGAGTCGGGCTACCAGTGGTGGACCGCTCAGCCGGGCAACGGACTCGCGTTCGATGTCATCCCGGGCAAGTGGGATAGTGCGGCGCATGCGATCAAGCACACGCAATCGCCGCGCGACATTGCGCGCGGGCTCGTCGGTGGTGGCATGGACGATCGCTTCGATATGCATCTCTTCAGTGCAACGGTCGTCGACGGCGCCGGACTGGCCGTGATGCCCGGCACCTACCGCGCGCTCGGCAACGACGGTCTCCACTACAACACGGCAATCAACAACGGGAACAACTTCTACTTCGCGGGGCAGCTCGCACGATCGAATGCGCTGGCCAACGCGCTCTTCGACGCGAGTGACCATGTGCCGGTGATCATCGATCTGCAGCGCCCCGCCGTGCTCGAAGCGTGGCTCGCCGCGCAGCCGGGCCGTGTGATCCGCAACGCCAGCGTCTCCGTGCAGGCCAATGTCTGGAACGCGGCGGTTGTCGTGACTCCGCTCGGAGCCGATTCGCTCCAGTTCCTCGCGGTCGGCTCGGGCTCCATCTTCGGATCCGTGTCAGGCACTGCGCCGCTTGAACCGGGCGTCGCCTCGCCGGCACTTTCGATCAACACATCGGTCGTGGGTGCGATCACCGGCAACGTCACGGTCTCGAGTGCGAATGAGGCCGTTCAGAATCCACTGCTGTCACTGCCTGTCACCGGCCAGATCGTGCGCAAGAGCAACGCGAGCTTCTCGGGAGCGAGCGATGTCAACACCACGACCGCGTCGTTCAATGTGCTGCCCGGCGCCGGGATCGTCGAACTTCCAGTGCCGATCTTCAACTTCGGTTTCGATGCGAATCAGGCGCTGCTCGATGTCGACGCGACGAATCTCGCGCCGGGCGCGGCGATGTTCTCCATCATCACGGGCACGGCGTTCGGCATCGGCTCGACCGCTGCCACACTGCAATTCGGATTCGACACGACGGGTGTGGCGCCGGGCGTGTCCACACGCAGCGCGACGATCACCTGCACCGATGAGGACATTCCCGGTGAAGATGTCTCGTTCCTCACGCTCACGCTCTCGGTCACGGTGGGCTCGGGCATTCCCGGGGATCTCAACGGCGACGGTATCGTGAACGGCGCCGATCTCGCGATTCTGCTGGGCCAGTGGGGGACCAGCGGAAGTGCCGACCTCAACGGCAATGGCGTCGTCGACGGCGCCGACATTGCCATTCTTCTTGGTTCATGGAGCTGATCTGAATGACACTTCGTTCCCCCTTCACCCACCGTCTCGTGATCGGCGCCTGCGCATCGATCGCCTCTCTTGCAGTCGCGGCGCCAGTCGATCTCAGCGTCTCATCCATCGAAGTGACGCAGGGCTATCAAAACGGTGTGACCACGCTCGTCGGTGGTCGCGCCACCATGGTGCGCGTCAAAGTCGGGATCTCTGGCGGGATCGTGCCCGTCTCCGGAGTCGACGCGGTGCTTCGCATGGTGGTCAACGGCGTCGAGTCGAGCGCCGGTCCCTTCTATTCGATGAACGGTCCGATCACGGCACCGCTCGCACCATCGTCGGCGAACCTCGATCAGACGCTCAACTTCATCGTGGTGCCACCGGTCTCGTCGAGTGTCGTCTTCAAGGTGCTCGTGAATCCGACGGCGAGCGTCGTCGAGTCCAGCTACGCGAACAACCTCTTCACTTCAGGCGCCTTCGAGTTCGAGTGCCGCGCGATCGTCGAGCTCGCGTATGTGCCGATCAACTACACGCTGGGAGGTGGCCTGCCGCCCGCCGACTTCATGGCACCGGGTAACGCCGACAACTTTCTGCGCGGCATCTTCGCGGTCGGTGAGTGGAACTACCACCGGTCACCGCTCGGCGCACTCACCTGGACGCTCAACATCAACTCGACCGCGTCGGATGTGCTGACGGCGTTGATGGACATTCGCAATGTGCAGATCCCGGCCGCCGGCTACCCGAAGCCCGAGTTCGTCTTTGGCTTCCTTCCCGGCAATCCCTACTCAGGCAACGGTCTGGCGAGCGGCACGCCTGGAACGGTGGCGTTCGGCAACACCGAACCGGGCCGTTGGCAGCGCACCTTCGCGCACGAAATCGGCCATCTCTGGGGACAGCCGCACAACAATCAGAACATCGGTCTTCCCTCCGTCGATGTCGAGCATCACTTGAATGATCCGCTTGGACTGCCACAGCTGCAGGCGTCGACGCAGAAAGACATCATGGTCGCGGGGCTGCAGACGAATCAAGCGTGGGTGACTGCGGTGAGCTACGACGATGCGCTGAACGACAGCCGCGCGCAGTGCCTTTCGCAGGATGCGCCCGGTGGTGGTGGAGGCGGCGACAACGACGCGAAGAACCAGATGGCCTGTCTGCGCGTCGCCGGTGTCTTGACGCATGCCGGTCGAAGCGTTTCCCTGGGACCTGTCTTCCGCTTCGCGAGTGCCACGCCGACGCCGGATGATCCGCAGGGTGATCTCGCGATCGAAGCGATTGATGGTGCAGGGCGAGTGCTCCATCGCGTGCGTCTGCGGACCGACACGATGCGCGAGTCCTGCGAGGGCGGTGGAGCGCTGAACCCGACCGCGCCGGTCTACGCACTGATCCCGATCGACCCGCGCGGTGCGCGCATCGATCGCGTCGTGGTTCGTGATCTCACCGCACGCCGCGGCGCCTCGCCGATCATCGCGTCGCGCGATCGAAGCGCGACGGCGCCCGTTGCAGAGATCGTCTCCGCATGGCCGGCCATCGCGGCGCCGGCGCCCGCAGGCGGCGCTTGGAACGCGCCACCGGTCGAAGTGCGCTGGAGCGCCGTCGATCCCGATGGTGATCCCCTCGCATTCATGCTGCTCTACAGCCCCGATGGTGGTGATCGATGGGCGCCGATCGTCGTCAACGGCGACGGCGATCACATCGTCTTCGATCCGAGCAATCTGCCCGGCGCGAAGCCGGGGCAGGGGCGCTTGCGGCTGTTGGCCAGCGACGGATTCAACACCACCGAGGTCGACGGCGCGATCGAGTCCATGTTCATGGGCGGCAACCCGCCGGATGTTCACATCCTCTCGCCGAACGCCGCCTCGTATCCGCGCGGCGCGAGCGTGGTCCTGCACGCATCGGGTTGGGATCTCGAAGATGAGCGAATGCCCGACGAGGCGCTCGCCTGGTCGAGCAGCATCAACGGCGGACTCGGCGCGGGGCGGCTCTTCACCACACGATCGCTGAGCGTCGGGTCGCACATGATCACGTTGTTCGGCACCGACACTGACAATCAGATCTCCTTCAAGACGATCCCGGTCACGATCACCGCACGATCGATCCCGACGCCGGACATCAACGAGGACGGCTTCGTCAATGGCGCCGATCTCGCAGTGATCCTGGGCAACTGGGGCAACTTCGGAGTCGGCGATCTCAACTTCGACGGCGTGGTCGATGGCGCCGATCTCGCCGTCCTGCTCGGACAGTGGGCACCATGACAACACTTGATGAGTGTGTGCGGTGCGGCGTGTGGCGATGTGTGTGGGCACGCGGGAACGCGCGCCGCGCGCTGCCCGCGCCGTTTGCGGGGCTCGCGCCGCTCGCGTTGCTTGCGCCGCTGGCGCTCTTCGCGCCGATCGCTGCCGCCGATCAAGTCACGCTTTCCGGAGATCGTGACACCACGATCATCCAGCCCTCACCAAACGAGCTGAGTCTCGGCGCCGCGTACCAGATCTATGTCGGGCGCGTCGGATCGAATGGTGGCGGCACGATCCGTCGCGGCATCATTCGCTTCCCAGTCGATTCGATTCCGCCGGGTAGCGTGGTCACCTCGGTGAAGATGAACCTCTACATGAGCAAGGGCCAGGGCAACGCGCAGGTCGTTTCGCTCAAGCGCTGTCTGAGCGATTGGGGCGAGGGGCCCAGCTTCGCATTCGGCGGCGGCGGCGCGGAACCGGAGACGAACGATGTGACCTGGACCAAGCGGTTCTTCCCGAGCATCGCGTGGAACACGCCGGGCGGCGACTTCATCGCCGCCGCCAGCGCCACCAAGAGCGTCGGCAACGTCGGCTGGTACGCCTTCGGCTCGACGACCGGATTGATCGTCGACGTTCAGTCGTGGGTGGATGGCATCGCGTCGAACTACGGATGGGTCGTCACTGGAAACGAGACGGCGTTGCAGACCGCGAAGCGATTCGAAACACACGATACGACTTCGATCGCTTGGCGTCCGACGCTCGAGGTGCAATTCACGCCACCGCCACCGCCCGTTCCCGGCGACGCGAACGGCGACGGCCTCGTGAACGGCGCCGACCTTGCCGTCGTGCTCGGGTCATGGGGCTCGTGCCCGAAATGCGCCGCAGACTTCAATGACGATGGCGCCGTGGACGGCGCCGACATCGCAATCGTTCTAGGGAACTGGAGCACACCATGAGTACATTCATCACTGCCAGCGCATGCCTGCTCGCCATCATTGGCGCGGAGGTCAACTTGATTCCGGATCGCGACGCCACGCTGATCCAGCCCATCGAAGAGGAACTCGCGTCCGGTTCCGGCGACGGCATCTACGCCGGGCGCGTCGGAGAGAACGGCGGTGGCACGGTGCGCCGCGCCGTCCTTCGTTTCGCGCTCGATGGCATCCCGGCCGGCAGCACCGTCACCGGCGCCACACTCACGCTGACCTCGGTCATCGGAATGGGTGGTCCCCAATCGATGAATCTTCATCGTGTGCTCGCCGATTGGGGCGAGGGCGCCAGCGTCAGCGGCGGCGGATTCGGCGCTCCGCCGGAGAAGGGCGACGCAACGTGGGGGCGGCGATTCTGGCCCGCCACAATCTGGGGGAACTTCGGCGGTGACTTCGCTGCAGTGTCGAGCGCTTCGGCCAACGCGGCCGCAGTCGGACCGTGCGTCTTCGCCAGCAACGCCGAGCTCATCGCCGAGGTGCAGGCATGGCTTGACGACCCCTCGTCGAACTTCGGCTGGATCGTCATCGGCAACGAGAGCACGCTGCAGAGCGTGCGTCGCTTCGGAAGTCGGGAGACTCCGGACGAGTCCGCTCGGCCTTCGCTGGTGATCTCGTACGACGCTCCGGCTCTGCCTGGTGACATCAACGGAGATCAACTGGTCGACGGCGCGGATCTCGCGATCGTGCTCGGCAGTTGGGGCCCGTGCAAGGGCTGCGCCGCCGATGTGACGGGCGACGGTGTCGTGGATGGCGCTGACATCGCGGTCATTCTCGGTCATTGGTCCTGAAGGCTGGTAGGCCTGCTCGTTCTGGAAGGAGGCCTCCCATCGGGGCGGGTGTTCGGCGGCTGACTTTTGCCCGGAAAAACCGCACGATTGCGTGATGCGACGCGGAACTGGTGCTTGGTCGGAGCGCGTCGTCACAGTATGCTGCCTGCCTCGGAGTAGGAGTTCACCTCGGCGCGTTGTCGATGCTGACCCCTGTTCAGGACACGGTCACAGGAAGTGGAGAAGAAGAACATGCGAGCAATCGCACTCATCGTGGCGGCATCGGCTAGCAGCTTGGCACTGGCTGACTTCAACCCAGGCACTCTGACGCAATGGGACTTCAACGGCTCGTCGGCAACGACGGTCCCGGGCGGGACGGGCACGCCGATGGCCTCGTTCGGCGCCGGCTCGGCGTCGCTCTTCGGCGGAGTCACGGCGAGCTTCGCCAGCGGCATCGTCGACGGCGGCTCCAGTGATCCGGTCAACACGAGCCCACCGAACTACGCTTGGAACATCACGACCTTCCCTGCGCAGGGCGCGGGCGATCAGACCCGCGGCGTGCAGTTCAATGTCTCGACCGTCGGTTGGGACAAGATCGTCGTCAACTGGGATCAGCGCAACTCGAACACCGCGAGCCGCTTCGTGAAGTTCCTCTACTCGCTCGACGGCGTCAGCTTCACTGACGCAGGACTCGCGAGCGGCGGCATCTTCGACATCTCAGCGGGCATCACCTGGTTCAACGGACTCAGCGCGAATCTGAGCGCCATCGCCGGTGTTGCGAACAACGCGAACTTTGCGTTCCGTATGGTGTCGACCTTTGGTCCGACGGGCGCGTACATGCCGTCGAACCCGACCAGCACCTATGGCACGAGCGGCACATGGCGCCTCGACATGGTGACGATCAACGGCAACTTCATTCCCGCACCAGGCGCTCTCGCGCTGCTCGGCCTTGCGGGCTTCGCGGCGCGTCGTCGTCGCTGAGCATTCGAAGCGCACGACTTTGATTGAACGCGCGGGTCGCGGCCGAGTTGGTCGCGGCCCGCGTTCCTTTTTGGTCGCGATGTGCCCGCGCGTCGCACCGCCGCAATGAAAAACCCCGCCCAAGAGAGGGGCGGGGTCAAAGGCCGAGGCGGGATTTGAACCCGCGAATAACGGATTTGCAATCCGTCCCCTTAGGCCACTTGGGTACTCGGCCGTGCGTGCCCACGATCGATCCGTGGCCCCGTATAGTGGCAGCATCTTGCGGCCGCGTCAACGCAGAGTTCGATGGAAGTGGACGCACGAAGTAGCGGCGGTTCGTTCCATGCGGCTCGCGTGCATCATTGCGATGACCGCGCTCTGCACCGCCGCGGCGCCGCAGAGCGCACCATCGGCGCCTGCGCCGATCAAGGCGACCGCCGGAGACCGGCACACCGCGCCCGCCGCCGAGGTCCGCGAGCGCTTCCCGCTGCTGCGTGAAGGCTCCTATCTCAACCGTGCGCCGGTGACGCTGCACTTCGATCCCACCTCCGGCACATGGTCGCTCACACTGCGCGACGATCTCGAGACCGAGGCCGATCGCGAAGTCACGGCGCTTCCGTGCGAAGCGCTCGATGACATGATCACGCACATCCGCGGGCGCACGCAGGTGCAGTGGTTCGAACTCACGGCGATGGTACTGAGCTATCACAACCGCAACTACCTGCTTCCGCTGGTCGCGATCCCGCTCTCCGCAGAGCCGCCGCGGCAACCGCGCGCCGCGATGATGCCGCCCGGAACGATCGAGCGAGTCGCGGCGGCGACGCCGCCTGGCGCACGCGCATCAACGCCACCAGGCGCTCGCTCTTCAACGCCACCTCCGCCAGACGCAGGCGCATCATTGCCGTCGCCGCCTCCAGCGTCCATCGATCCCGAGCGCTTCGCCGCCGATGTCGAGCGCGCACTCGAAGAACGCATCCGCGTGGTGCCGCGCAGCAGCGATGCGGGTCCCGCGCCATCGCCGTTCGTGCCGCAGCGCTCCGTGCGCGGACTCTCCGAAGGCGCCGCACCCGTCACGCTGCAGACGAGCGTGCGCGTGCAGGATCGGCGCGGCGTGGTCACGCGCGATCCGGTGAGCGGCACCTGGCGCTTCGTCATTCACGGCGAGCGCACCGACATGGGCGAGCGCGGTGTGGAACTGCTGCCATCGAGCGTGCTCGAACGCATGGAGCGATTCGTGCGACAGAGCGCGACCCCTCCCGTCCTGCTCGTCAGTGGTCAGCTCACGCGCTTCGACGGACGAAACTACCTGCTTCCGAGTTCGTTCAGAAACATCGCCTCGGGGCGGTGGATCTACCCGTAACTGCCCATTGGTGCTCGTGCGCGTTGTCCGTGCCGAGAGGCATGTCAACGAGTGTGAGCGAAGCGGGCGTCAGCGCCGCGACCGATACCAACCAGTCAACACAGGAGAGCCAAGCGATGAGCTACCCCACCGTCACCGTCGAGACCAGTGAAGGCACCTTCTCGATCGAACTCTGGAACGATGTGGCGCCGGGCCACGCGGAGAACTTTCTCAAGCTCGTGCGCAAGGGTTACTACGACGGCTTGAACTTCCACCGCATCCTTCCCGGCTTCGTCATCCAAGGTGGTTGCCCGACTGGCGATGGCACTGGCGGACCCGGATGGCAGGTGAAGGCGGAGTTCAATGAGCGCGAACATCACCCGGGTGTGCTCTCGATGGCGCGCTCGGGCGATCCCAACTCGGCGGGCAGTCAATTCTTCGTCTGCCTGACGCGCGAGCACTGCAAGCATCTCGATCGGCAATACACGGCGTTCGGCAAAGTGACGAAGGGCATGGAAGTCGTCGAGAAGCTCGGCGCGACGCCGGTTGATCCGCGCAGCGGTCGTCCCAAGGGCACGACCCCGAAGATGGTGAAGCTCACCGAAGACGCAGCAGCGACGCCGGCGAAGAAGGCCTGATCCGCGAGCGTTCGCGCTCTGGAGTTGCGCACGCGCGATTGGGACTCGCGCACGCGCTCTCGGGATTCACGCGCTATCGCTCGGGATTCTGGTCCGGCGGCGGTGGTGGCGGCTCGCGCGACAGTCGCAGGTCACGCCGGTCGGCGCCGGGTGAGCGTGCGGGTGCGGGCACCAGCTCGATCGACTGCACCTTCGGCGGATCCTTCGGTCGCCCAGTGCTCGGATCGCCGATCGGCACTTCGGCCATGCGAAGAACTGGCGTGCGCCCATCGATCGCGTAGCCGAATGCGCAGTACTGCCCATCGAGCCGCGCGGTGCCTTCGCGCGAGAGTGCAATGAAGTATTGACTGCCGGCGGAGTGCGGCTCATCGCCGCGCGCCATCGAGAGCACGCCGAAGTCGTGGGGCAGATCGCTCGGTTCGAGTGCGAGATTCCAACCGGGACCGCCGTCACCGGTCGTCGTCGGATCGCCACCCTGCACCACGAACGGTCGCCCTTCGCGATCGAGCGGAACCACGCGGTGCATCACGGTGCCGTTGTAGAAGCCCGCATCGGCGAGCGTCAGAAAGTTCCACACGGTGGATGGCGCCGCATCGGGCGCGAATGCAAATCGAATCGGGCCGAACTCCGTCTGCATGATCGCATCGCGATCGAGATAGACGCGGAACCCACTCGTCACCGGTGCATCACCGGCGATCCAGGTGAGCTTCGCTGCTTGCGCCGCGGTGTCGCTCGGGTCGAGCAGTCGATCGCCCCATCCCGCGATGCGCGTGTACGGCGTGCGACCATCGGGACGCGTTGCTGAGACGGTGCGACAAGGCGGCGCGGTGCGCAACGGCACGACGACGATCGGTTGACCGACGGGATGACCACTCGACAGCAGCTGCAACCACGCCGCCTGCTCGAGTGCGTGGATCGCAGGAAGCATGGAGAGCGCGTCGTAGCGCCCGGCATCGATCGGTGCCGAACCGAGCACGACGCCCGATCGCGAGATCAACACGAGATCGAGCGCGGGTGTGTTCGGCGGTCGCGTGACCTCGATCATGATCGGCCCCTCGGGCTTCACCCAGAGGCGATCGCACTTCATCGAGGGAAGCAGGTCGCCGATCGGCGGCGCGGTCGCGCCGTCGTCGGTCATGGCCGCGCTCGCAGCAGCCGCGCATGTGGCGGCCGCGCACAAAGGAGCCGCGAATGAGACGGCCGTCACTGCGAGTACTGCGGCACGCAGCGCAGCGAGCAAAGGGAAACGGCGCATCGGCTGCGCCCTCCGCATCAACAGTTGCATCGGTTGGGTGAGTTGCATCAGCAGCCGCATCGGTCGCACGAAGAGCGTGGTCGATCGCATGAGTCCATTGTCGTGCATGCAACCCGTATCATCCACCCATGACTGCGGGAGCCGGCGCAACCAAATCCACGGCGAAGATCGTGAAGTCGACGCTCATGGTGGGTCTCGAGATCCATGTGGAGCTCGCCACGCGCAGCAAGATGTTCACGCGCGTCGCCAATCCCGCGCACGCCGATCACTTTGATCGCGAGCCGAATTCGCTGGTCGATCCGGTGGTGGCCGCACTACCCGGCACGCTGCCCGTCATGAATCGGCGCGCCGTGGAGATGTCGATCCAAGTCGGTCTCGCGCTCGGCTGCACCATCTCGAAATTCAGCAAGTGGGATCGCAAGAACTACTTCTATCCCGATCTGCCGAAGGGCTACCAGATCAGTCAGTACGACCTGCCGCTCTGCACCTGCGGCGCGATGGAGATTCCCGCAGCCGCGGGCGGCATGAAGTCGATCGGCATCATCCGTGCGCATCTCGAAGAGGACACCGGCAAGCTCGGCCATGAACTGCCCGGAGGCGTGCGCTACGAAGGATCACTCGTCGATCTCAATCGCGCGGGCACGCCGCTGCTTGAGATCGTCACGGCGCCTGACTTCGATCGCACCGACGATGTCGTCACCTTCGCGCGCGAGTTGCGACTCATCTGCACATTCCTCGGCGTCTCCGAGGGCATCATGCAGAAGGGTCACATGCGCTTCGAGCCGAATGTGAATGTGATTCTCGAACTCGACGATGGACGACGCGTTGCGACACCGGTGGTCGAGATCAAGAACCTCAACTCGTTCAAGGCGCTGCGCGGCGCCATCGATCACGAGATCGAGCGGCAGCCGAAGGCATGGCTCTCAGATGGCATCGAGATGGGACCCGGCGCGAAGACCACGCGCGGGTGGGACGACGAGAAGGGCGTGACCGTGCTGCAGCGATCGAAGGAGGACGCGCACGACTACCGCTATTTCCCCGATCCCGATCTCGTGCCCGTCACCGTCGACGATGTGTGGCTCACGAAACTCAAGATCGAACTGCCGGAGCTTCCGCCGCAGCGCCGCGCTCGCTACGAGAAGAGCTACGGATTGGCGCCGGTCGACACGCGCGCACTGACCGAGGAGCGCACGACCTGCTTCTTCTACGAGGCGTGCGTCGCCGCATGCCTGAGCGCGGGCATGGCCGAAGCGAAGGCGGGATTCACCGTGGGCAAACTGCTGTTGAACGCCGGTGCCAAGCGCGCGAATGAGCGAAGCGCCGCGATCGAGTCGCTCGGCATTTCGCCGGTGCAGGTGGCCGAGGTGATCGCACTGCGCGAGAAGGACGCGGTGGGTCCGCAGGCTGCGGATCAGCTCTTTGGCCTGTTGTGCGAAGAGGAGCACCAGGCAGCGAACGCCGCGCAACTTGCCGAGAAGCACGGGCTCATTCAAGTGCGCGATGAAGGCCAACTCGATGCATGGGTGGCCGCCGCGATCGAAGCGCTGCCGCAACCGGCGGCCGATGTCGCGGCGGGAAAGATGGCCGCTGTCGGCAGATTGGTCGGGCATGTGATGAAGCTTTCCGCCGGCAAGGCCGACGCGAAGGCAATCAACGAGAAGCTCATCGCGAAGCTGCGGAGCGGCGCGTGAGCGATCGACCCGATGCACCAAGCGACTCGACGCGTGTTCGACGCGCTGGTCCACCCCAAGACATGCGCGTGGAACGCGTGGTGGTCAGCGCCGAAGAGATTGCTGCGCGGATCCCGGTTCTGGCGCGAGACATTGCGGAGGGTCTTGGCGCGGAGCCGCGCGATCCAGTGCTTGTCGCAGTCATGACCGGCGCGCTGATCTTCGCCGCCGATCTCGTGCGCCATCTGCCGGTGCCGCTTCGACTCAGTCTCGCAACGGTGAGCAGCTATCCGGGCACGGCGACATCGAGTCAGGGCGCGCGACTGAAAGGCGAACTGCCGCAGGACCTTGCGGGCCGCGATGTGATCCTCGTCGATGACATTCTCGACTCGGGTCGCACGCTGCGTCTTGTGCAGGCGCGCATGCCGGAGCTGGAGCCTGCGTCGTTGCGCACATGCGTGCTGCTTCGCAAGCGCATTCCGAGTGCGCTCGAGACGCCGTGCGATCACATCGGCTTCGACATTCCCGATGTCTTCGTCGTCGGCTACGGACTCGACTACGACGGCTACTACCGGAACTTGCCTGCGGTGCACGCGATGGTGCCCACGGCGACCGCATGAAGGTCGAGAGCCAGCAGTGGAGCGCGCCGAAGAGTCCCCGCACGACCCGTGCGCGGACACAGACGCGGCCATTCGTCGACTGCCGCTTGGCGCGAGTGAGGCCTTGACAAAGAGGG
>Ga0163153_10000324_pt1 | contig 86527 bp, 93 predicted proteins | sample OliLakLV19MP6IB1_FD_148629 | JGI IMG/M metagenome (GOLD analysis project Ga0163153, IMG submission 148629) | Freshwater microbial mat bacterial communities from Lake Vanda, McMurdo Dry Valleys, Antarctica - Oligotrophic Lake LV.19.MP6.IB-1 | ecosystem: Environmental > Aquatic > Freshwater >...
CCCACCAAGATCGTCATCAAGTCGATCAATCCCGAGTATCAGACTTACGAGCGCGACGCCGAGGAGGTGAATATTATCGGACGCGTCATCTGGGCGGCGAAGAGGCTATAGCTTTCAACACTGCGGGGATTCCGGACGCTGGCAATGATCTGTCCATCAGGGCATCTTTGGCCCATACGCGACAACGGCCTCGGGGGGTGGGCTTGACAGCGTATCGCAATCTTCCGAGGATCGCTTGCACCGCTTGCTGCAGCAACCGGAACGCCAACCTTGGGAGTCTACATGAAGCGACTATTGACTGCCGTGTCGTTCACCGCCGTGCTCGTCCTCGCCGTCGCATGCTCGCCCCGGGAAACCAAGACGGCGGACGCCGTGGCAACCCCCTATGGCGCCAACAAGGATGCCGGCGCGACCTTCGTCCACGATGGCGTGACGCTTTACTACGAGACCTACGGCCAGGGTGAACCGCTGCTGCTGGTGCACGGGAATGGCGCCAGCATCGGCACGCTTGCAGCGCAGATCGACCACTTCAAGGCGAAGTACAAAGTGATCGCGATGGACAGCCGCGACCAGGGGCGGTCCGCCGACAGCCAGGAGCCGATCACCTATGAGAAGATGACGGACGACCTCGCGGCTTTGATCGATCACCTGAAGCTCGGTCCGGTGGATGTGGTGGGCTGGAGCGATGGCGGCATCGAAGCCCTGCTTCTGGGCGTTCGTCATCCCAGCAAAGTGAAGAAAATCATCTCAATGGCCGCAAACCTCAACCCGGGTCCGGAAGCGTTCGATCCGGAGGTCGACGCGCTGATCAAGTCGATGATGGAGCTGCCCGACGAGGCAAAGAACACTCCGCAAGGCCGACGCCAGCTCAAGGTGGTGGGCATGATGCTGAAGGAGCCGAACATTCTGCCTGCCATGCTTGCCAAGGTTACGGCGCCAACGCTTGTGCTGGCGAGCGACAACGACCTTGTCCGGCTCGAACACATCGTCACGATTTACAAGAGCCTGCCGAACGCGCAGCTGGCGATCTTCCCGAACAGGACGCACCTGATCCCGTACGATGACCCCGAGCAATTCAACAGCACAGTGGACCGTTTTCTCGCGACACCGTTCAAGAAGATCGACCTTATCCCGGAGACGATGGGATCGTTCGAGAGGATGATGACCGGGCTAGCGCGCTAACTCACGCGGCCGGACGTCCGCTCTCGGGCGACTTCCAGCCGGAGCACCGTAGCGGCACGAGCCGCCGCCCTTGAGACTCAAACAGTCGATCGTGTCATTGAAGTTTTCAGGTCCGTCGACACTACGACCGCGGCGATTTGGTCCACCCTCGCCATCGCCTCGGAATTAAAGGGACGCTATACTTAATTGACATACCGGCCCCCGTCGGGCAAACTCGCGCGTGACCCGGATCGCTCGCGTTGTTGTTCCCGATTGCCCGCACCATGTCACGCAGCGTGGCAACCGGCGGCAAAAGACATTCTTCGAAGACGACGACTATGTTCGCTATAAGGAACTGCTGGCCCAGGGCTGCAAGCAAGCCAGTGTCGAGGTGTGGGAAATTAAAGGGACGCTATACTTAATTGACATACCGGCCCCCGTCGGGCAAACTCGCGCATGCCTCGGATCGCTCGCGTTGTTGTTCCCGATTGCCCGCACCATGTCACGCAGCGTGGCAACCGGGAACAACAACGCGGACGAGCGAACGGGGCGGCCACTCGCTTCGAGCTCATTCCTCAAGCAGATTGAAAAGCGGTTGGGCCGCAAACTCACCAAGCAAAAACCCGGCCCCAAGCCGAAGCATGAGGGGTGTGTGGGATGAGAGATAAGTATAGCGTCCCTTTAATTCGAGAGAGGCTTTTAAGGATCATGCAATGACACTCGAAGTCGCCTATTTCATCAGTCAAATCGTTGCGGCAGTGGCGCTCGTCGCATCGCTGGCGTTTGTCGGGATTCAACTGCGTCAAAATGCCAGATCCATGCGCGCAGCGACGTCGACGGCGCACACTCAATTGTTGATTCAATTGGGGGTGTTTGCCGGTGGAACCGACGATGCGGCACACATCTGGAGAACGGGCCTTCAGGGTCTGGATCAGCTAACCGAGAACGAACGCGTAAGGTTCACGGTTTTCCTCAGTACCTTGGTGCGCTTCTTCGAAGCTTCGCGCGTGCAATGGTTGCACGGTCAACTCGATAAGGAGCACTGGCACAGCGTCGAGCAACAAGTGAAGGGATTGGTTACCCAGCCCGGTGTTAAGGCCTGGTGGAACGTGCGCTCGCATTGGCACTCAGAGGAGTTCCGAAACTGGTTCGATTCGATTGAAGGCATTTCCAGTGATTTCCGGTTCTACGGCGATCAAGCTGGCTACCAACCCAAATGACCACGTCCGGCGACGTCCGCAGATAGGTGAGAACCCTCAAAAGGTGGGCGTTGATCCTTTCGAGCGAGGCGGAGGCCGGCTGCCGTACGTGGAGAAAAGGGGCCACTTGCCGGGACCGCCGGCGTCCTCGCCGGCCGTCGGTCAGAGGACGCGTCGCTCTATCCGAGCGGTCTTGTACTGCGCCGAGGACAACTTCGTGTTCCGCTTGATGCGTCGGCAAGAGCCGGCGAGGACGCCGGCGGTCCCAGGGAGGCCGAGACGGCCTGGCCGATGTAATAAATTTCTTCAAGCGTCATGCGGTGGGCGTCTGCTCTAGTTTGCCTGGCTGAACGAAAGACTACGCCACCCGTCGAGGCAGCCGCTTGATCTCGCGGCCCTTTTCGCTTTCAGCCAACCGGAGTTCAAACGACTTCTGGAGGTTCAACCAAAATTCCGCGCTCGTGCCGAACCAGTGCCCAAGGCGAAGCGCCGTGTCGGCGCTGACGCTGCGCGCGCCGTTGAGTATCCCCGTAATCCGATTGGCGGGAACGTTCAGATGCCGTGCAAGCTCCGCCGCTGAAACATTCAGCGCCGCCAGCTCCTCCGCCAATATCTCGCCAGGATGAATAGGTGTGCGTGCCATGGGTCCCTCAATGATAGTCGACGATTTCAACGTTGGCCGGTCCCGGTGAGCGTTCCGGCCATACAAAGCAAATTCGCCATTGGTCGTTGATCCGAATGCTGTATTGCCCTTTTCGATCGCCCCCAAGCTTTTCGAGCCGGTTGCCCGGCAACGCGGCGAGATCGGCCACGTCGCGCGCCGCGTCAAGCCGCTCAAGACGGTTCTCCGCTTGCCGCCGAAAAGGTTCAAACGCCTTCACCATCTCACCGCGGGCGAAGCGTTCGGTGCGGGCATCCCGATAGCCAATAATCATTGCAAATCGGTATCGGAAAGTACGAGATACGTCAAGCATATTTTCAATGCCCTAGTACCAACCGGCAGTAACATGTGAGTCAACAACAACCCCAACATCGTCATGGCCGGGCTTGACCCGGCCATGACGAGCTTTTTTGGACTTGGAGGCTCACATCGACGCGCCGACAGCCGTGGGTCAAGCCCGGTCATGACGATGTTGGGGTTGTCGCCGGCTCTTGGTCAATTTCGAACACGCTGGGCTTGACGCGCAGGAAAGAGCCGGCGAGGACGCCGGCGGTCCCAGGGAGGCCGAGACGGCCTGGCCGAAGTAGTGGATGTCTTCAAGCGTCATGTGAGGGTCTTTCGCGCGGTAATTTCAGACGCGTTCGTCACGAACGCCGGGTGACAACAGCGCAACATCGCGATCGGGGTGGAGCTTCGCAAAGCGCGTGTTCACGTAGGCCGTAAATGCCGGACCGAAAAGGTCCATATGCTGCACGCGCCGCCATTCGCGCGCGAAGATCGGAGGCGCGGCCGACGAAGCGACTGAGGCCGCGTGAGCGCGAGACGTCGAACCGGTTGCGTGCGTTTCCGGCGCCGTTCAGCCGATGCACATGCATCGGGTTTGCGACACCCTTGACGCGAAACTCGCCCAAGTCCTCGACGTCAAAGTAACCCCGAACGAGCGCCGCCGTGTTCGCGCTCACGAAGCAGGTGTTCGGCTCGGCCAGGTTCTCCATCCGCTGCGCCAAACCCACCGTGTGTCCCTGCGCCGTGTAGTCCATGCGCAGATCGTCGCCGATCGTGCCGACCACGACCTCGCCGGAGTTCAGGCCCGTGCGCGTCGAGAAGCTCAGGCCATGCTCGCGCTTGAGCTCTGTCGCGTAGCGGGCGATCTCGTCTTTCAGGTGCAGGGCGGCGTAGCAGGCGCGCTGCGCGTGGTCTTCGTGCGCAATGGGCGCACCGAACAGGGCCATGATCCCATCGCCGGTGAACTTGTCGACGAAGCCTTCGAAGCGTTCGACGCCTTCGGTGAGGATGGCGAAAAAGCGGGACATGATGCGCGAGAAGGCTTCCGGGTCGAGGCTCTCGGCGAGTTCCATTGAACCCTTCACATCGGCGAAGAGCACCGTCACCTGCTTGCGCTCGCCCTCAACGCCCGCCTTCGACTGGCGGATCTTGTCGGCGAGATGTTTGGGGGTTTCGCGGACGTGCGTGGGCGCGGGCTGCGTGCCCGACCTCGCACCGCACTCTGCGCAGAACCTCGCACCAGGCGGGAGTTCGGCCTGACAGGTACCGCAGCGCGCCGCGAGGGCGCCGCCACACTCGACACAAAACTTCGCGCGTTCAGGATTATCGCCGCCGCACTTTGAACATTTCACCGTTAAGGCCTTTCAGAGCTTCGAGCGCACAAACGCAAATTCCGGATCATCCACACTTCGCATCCATGAGAAAGTACAAATTACGAAAAACATTGCCGTCTAACCAGCCCCAGGTCCCGCAATGCCACTTCCCCCATCGTCTGCAGCGCCGGCGGCGCGCAGCCAACTGCCCTCGCAAGCGGGGGAAGATAGCAGCTGTTTCGTCTCTTCCCCCGTTTACGGGGAAGTCTCTGCGCAGCGCTTGCTGCCGCAGGGGATGGGGGTTTGTGAACGTACCCCCCAACATCTGCCCCGAACAGCGCTACTTCTTCTTTGTATAAATCAGATCAAACGACGGCTGAAAAGTCTTGCCGCCGTCAACGGACTGTGTCCCTGACTGGCGCACAGTGCCGTTGGCGAGGGGTTCGAATGTCATCGTCACAATCACGTTCTGTTTTTGCGGCGTCGAGACATCGCCGGCGCGCATCTCAAGCTTTGAGCCGGTCCAGGTGCCGGTGTAGTGCACCTGGTCTCCTGTCGCATCAACCCAGGTCTGGTGCCACTTGCCGTCGGCCTGGTCATAAACATTGATCGAATGACCAGAGCCGCCATTTGCACCCTTCCAATTCTCAAGAATAATGCAACCTGCCGCCAGCAATTCGATCTTGCTTTGGCCCGCCGGTTTGCCGCCCGTTGTGGCGATGACGTCCCACTCTCCAAGCCAGAACTTAAACTGCTGATACTCAGCACCCGGACAGCCATAGTTGGGCGGCGCTTGGTTGGCGCCTTGAGCCAAAACGCTTGTAGAGACACTCAAACAGACCAACGCTGCGACGATTATGAGACGAAAGGTCATCATTCCCACTCCCCAAAGACGCAAAAAGACTATCTCATCACCCAGAAACCTTCTGTTCACCTTTAGTTGACATTCTGGCTCAGCGTACTATGGTGCGCCAAATTGCTGATCGCGTGATTTGAACGCGGAGCATGACCGCATGCGGTTGGTAAGTCCTGCGAGAGAGGGCGTTCCGGCCTTGGAAAACACAACGCACTCTCGTTTGGAGTTAGTTAAAGTATAATGTCGTTTGAAAGCCTCGGCCTGAAGGCCGAATTGCTCCGCGCTATCGCGGATTCCGGTTACACCACGCCCACCCCGATCCAGGAAAAAGCGATCCCCGTCGTTCTTGCCGGCAGGGATGTCATGGGCATCGCACAGACCGGGACCGGCAAAACCGCCGGCTTCACCCTGCCGATGATCCAGCGCCTGGCCTCAGGCCGGGCAAAGGCGCGCATGCCGCGCTCCCTGATCCTTGAGCCGACACGCGAGCTCGCGGCCCAGGTGGCCGAGAGCTTTGAAAAGTATGGCAAGCAACACAAGCTGACGATGGCGTTGCTTATCGGCGGCGTGTCCTACGAAGAGCAGGACATCAAAATCATGCGCGGCGTCGATGTGCTGATCGCAACGCCCGGACGCTTGCTCGATCATTTCGAGCGCGGGAAACTGCTGCTCAACGGCGTCCAGATCTTCGTCGTCGACGAAGCCGACCGCATGCTCGACATGGGGTTCATCCCCGACATCGAACGCATCTGCAAACTCATTCCCTTCACGCGCCAGACTTTGTTCTTCTCAGCGACCATGCCACCGGAAATCACGCGTCTCGCCGATCAATTCCTCAGCAATCCCGAACGCATCGAAGTTTCGAAACCGGCGACGGCTGCAACGACGATCGAGCAAAGAATTGTCGGCTTGCCCGCCAACGATCCCAAGCTCAAGCGTGAAGCCCTGCGCCGCGTCATTCGCAGTCAAACCATCGTCAACGGCATTATTTTCTGCAACCGCAAGACCGATGTCGATATCGTTTATAAGTCGCTGAGCAAACACGGCTTTTCAATCGCCGCCCTGCACGGTGACCTTCCCCAGCCCGTGCGCACAAAGACGCTGGAAAGTTTCCGCGCTAATGAAGTTCAGCTGCTGGTCGCAAGCGACGTCGCCGCCCGCGGCCTCGACATTCCGGCCGTCAGCCATATTTTCAATTTCGACGTGCCGATCAATGCCGAGGACTACGTCCATCGCATCGGCCGCACGGGACGCGCCGGCCGCGCGGGGTTTGCCTTCATGCTGGCCGGCCCCAAAGACGTAAAAGCGGTGGCCGCCATCGAAGCGCTCACCGGCATTCCAATTATCAGAGACGAAATGACAGACATCGAAGTCACACCCGACCATCGCCCGCACCGCAGTGACGGCCATCGCAGCTCGTCCAGCACCAGTGGCGACAAACGCCGCGGCGGACGTGATCGTGACCGCAACCGCGGACGCACGCACCAGGGCCCGCATCACGATCAAGTGGCAAGCCTGACCCCAATCGACCAGGCTCCAGCCGTAGTAGCGCCTGCCCCGGTCGTAGCTCCCGTTGCAGAACAGGTCGCCGCTATCGAAGTGGTGGCCCCAACGCCCCAGCCACAGCGCGAACGCCATCACCGCCATGAACGCCAGACTCGGCGCGAAGCTCCAAAAAACCCGCCGGCCCAACAGGCAAAACCTGAGCACCGCCAGCAGCGCGAGCGTCGTCCGCGCCGCGACGAAAGCCAGACCGCGTCATCGCCTTCAATGGGCGATCACATGCCGGCCTTCCTCCTGCGCCCGGTGCCCCAGCACCTGATCAAGCGCAAAAAGGAAACAGAGGTCGCCTAGCGTTTAATCGATCCCGCCAATTGCTTCTGAATGGCCGCCCCATAGGGCGCGCGGATGGCCTTCAGCTGATCATCGACGAACTTCGATGTAGGCTGGCTGTAGATCGCCTTGCGGTGACTGAACTGCCGGAAGCCATCGAGCCCATGGTACGATCCCATCCCCGACGGCCCGACACCGCCAAACGGCAGGTCTTCCATCGCCACATGCATGATCGTGTCGTTGACCGTAACGCCGCCTGAGGTAGTGCGCGTCAACACGCGCTCTTTTTCAGCCGTATCTCCCCCGAAATAATAAAGCCCAAGCGGCCGCGCTTTTGAATTCACGTAACCGATCGCCTCATCAACCGTCTTGTACGTCTTGACCGGCAGCACCGGCCCAAAGATCTCGTCCTGCATGACCTTCATGTCGTCGGTCGGATCGAGAATAAACGTCGGCGCGATCTTGTGATGCGGCTGCTGACGCAAATCTTCCTTCGCGGGATTGACTTCAATGACTTTGGCGCCCTTGGACTTTGCTTCGTCAATATAGCCGCGCACCCGGTCGAAATGGCGCTGGTTGATCATCGACGTATAGTCAGGATTGTCTTTCAGCGTTGGATACATCGCCGTAGCAGCGGCGGTAGCCTGGCTTACAAATTCGTCGCGTTGGCCTTCGGATACCAACACATAGTCGGGCGCCAGGCAGATTTGCCCGGCATTCATCGTTTTGCCCGTCATCACGCGCGCGGCCGCCTGCGCAATATTAGCGCCCTGGCCGATAATCACCGGCGACTTACCACCCAATTCAAGCGTCAACGGCGTCAGGTTTTCTGCCGCCGCACGCATCACATGATAGGCAATCGAGGTAGCCCCGGTGAACAGCAAGTGATCGAACGGCAAGCGGCTGAAGGCATCACCAACGTCTGCACCGCCAAGACACACGGCAATTTCCGTTTCATCAAACACCTTACTGAACATGCGCGCCATCAGCTCGGAACTGACTTGCGAATACTCCGACGGCTTGATCATGCAACGGTTGCCGGCGGCCAGCACGCCAGCCAGCGGTGTGAACGTCAAATTCACCGGAAAATTCCACGGCGCGATTACACCGACCACGCCAAGCGGCTGATAGTGCACCTCGGCTTTGGCCCCGAACCAGCCCAGAATGGCAGGCGTCGTCGTGCGCTTTTCGACCTTCATCCATTTCTTCAGATTGTCGCGCGCATGTTTGAGCGGACCAATGGAGCCCGAAACATCGGTAAACTTGCTCATCTGCGGTGAGCGGCTGCCGAAATCTTTGTTCAGCGCGCCGGCAATTTCGTCCTGATGATCGACCAGCAAACCAATGCAGCGATTGAGACGGTCAATGCGGATCTCCGCACTCGGGGGACCATCTTTGAGATAGGCCGCACGCTGCTTGTCCATGATGGCGCGAAGATTTTGTGGGGCAGATTTTGCAGCTGTGGCGCTGGCGCTCATAGACGGTACTCCTTCGATGCGGTGCTTGGATTCCCTGCTTATAGAGCAAAACAGGCGTCCACCGCAAAGCATCTGCAAACTCTAACGTTACGGAAAGAGCCGCATCAAACCAAGGTAAGCCATTGCGTTGGCCCGAAACCTGTGGTGGCTTGAGCCAAACTGACTTGAGGCTCCCATGACATACGACAACATCATCGTCGAAACCCACAATGGCATCGCAACTCTCACGCTGAACCGGCCGGGGTCGCTCAACAGCCTCAACAAAGGCCTGATCGACGACATCCGCACCGCCCTGCGCGACTTGCGCAAGGACGACAGCGTAAAATCGCTCATCATCACTGGGGCCGGTCGCGGCTTTTGCGCCGGCGCTGACCTGTCGAACGCCGGCTTCAATGACGGCGTCCAGCGCTCGGTAGGTGAAGGCGTCGCCCACTCCATGGAGATCGGCTACAACCCGCTTGTTCGCGATCTCACCAGCTTTCCCAAACCCGTCGTGGTGGCCGTCAACGGCGTCGCCGCAGGCGGTGGCGTCGGATTGGCGCTCTCCGGCGATATCGTGATCGCCGCGCGTACATCCTATTTCGTGCAGGTCTTCACACCGCGCCTCGGCCTCGTGCCCGATATGGGTTGCACCTGGCTCTTCCCCCAATTGTTAGGCCGCGCCCGCTCCCGCGCTTTGGCCATGTTGGGCGACCGTCTTCCGGCCGAGAAAGCCGCCGAATGGGGCCTCATCTGGCAGGCCGTGCACGATGATCAATTGATGACCGAAGCTCTGTTGATCGCCCAACGTCTGGCGAACGGACCTGCTCTGGCCTATCGTGAACTCAAACGCGTGCTCGACGATGCCGCGTACAACTCTCTCGACGAACAGCTTGAAAACGAGCGCCTGACCCAACGCATGCTGGGCGACACCGAAGACTTCCGCGAAGGCGTGACGGCATTTCTCACCAAGCGCGAACCCCAATTCAAAGGCAGATAGAGGAACAATCATATGAATTTCGAACACGTGAAAGTCGACACCGTAGGCCGCGTCGGCGTGTTGACACTTAACCACCCCGAAGTCCTCAATGCCGTCAGCCCGCCAATGCTGCAGGGGTTGTGGTCGGCGATGAATTACATCGACAACCCGCAACACGGTTTCCGCGCCCTCGTGCTCACGGGCGAAGGCCGCGCCTTCTGCGCCGGTGCCAACCTGTCTGGTGGCGCCTCATCGAAAACGTTTGCGCCTGAAGACAGCGACGCAGGCGCAATGCTTGAAACCGCCTACCATCCCTTCCTGCGCCGTCTGCGCAATCTGAAAATGCCGCTGGTGACCGCGGTGAATGGCGCAGCCGCCGGCGTCGGCATGAGCTTTGCGATGATGGGCGACATGATCGTTGCCGGAAAGTCAGCGTACTTCCTGCAAGCCTTCCGCCGCATCGGTCTGGTGCCGGACGGCGGCTCAACCTGGTTGCTGCCACGCCTCGTTGGTCTCGCCCGCGCCAAGGAACTGTCCCTCTTGGGCGAAAAGCTCAGCGCCGACAAAGCGCTGGACTGGGGCCTGATCAACCGGGTCTACGATGACGCGGCGTTGATGCCGCAAGCGCTCGCCTTGGCGGAGGAATTGGCGGCGGGCCCAACTGTCGCATTGAGCCACATTCGTAACCTCTATTGGCAGAGCCCCGACAATACCTACGAAGAACAACTCAACGCCGAACGCCAAGCCCAAAAGCTGGCTGGACGCGCCGACGACTTCGCCGAAGGTGTCAGCGCCTTCCAGGCAAAACGCAAAGCGGAATTCAAAGGCCGCTAATTATCGCCACTGCCCACGATCTCCGGAAAGCGTACAATAATCCGCGCTTGTCCGGACTTCGGGGTCGTGAAATTCGACGTCTTAACCAAGGTCCGAAACGTGCCTTTCACTTGGTATTTTCCAGGCGGCAGCTTTGCCAGCACCCACGCGCTATCACAGCGAACCTGAAATAGCTCAGCACCAAGGGAGTTTGTAACGCTGACATCGACATCCGCCAGGTACTGAGCGTTCCCACCTGCAAACTCGAGGCGCACAGGAAAGGCCTTCCATCGCGGATCGGACTGCGCCTCATCGCCGATGCCTGTGCACGCCAATTCAACGCCGTTCACTGTGACGGGTTCATCAGCTGGCAACCTGGTGATCTCCTCGGCCGCCGTCACTCCGGTCCATAGAAGCGCGACCGAAGCGGACGTGATCGCAAGTGTAAATCGATTCATTTGAAACCTCCACAATGCAACGAATCACCCCCGGCTCAAGCTATCAATAATTTACCCGCGAAGTGATGGCACCATCGACGATAAAGTTGGCACCTGTCGTAAATCCTGAAAGTGGACTCGCGACAAACACGGTTGTATTTGCGATATCCTGCGGCGTGCCCATGCGGCCCAACGGATTACGCTTCATCGTTGCCTCAAACATTTGCGGTGCGTTTTGTTCAACCATCTGCCACGTGCCACCCTTGAAGTAGATGGTGCCCGGCGACACAACGTTGACGCGTATCTTTTTCTTTGCATATTCCTTGGCCAAACCTTTGCCAAAATGGATCATCGCGGCTTTGATCGCACCGTAGGCCTGCGCATTTTGCGTCTCGGCCGCTGACACCGATGAAATCATAACGAACGAAGCGTCGCCTCGTTCCGCCGCAGCTTGCTCAAGATGCGGCCGCGCCGCTTCAAATGCGTTCGCCGCACCCAGAATGTCGATTCTCAACAGCGATTCCCACGCCTCCGCATGCGCCCCCATCACCAGGGCACTGGCGTTGGAAACCAGAATGTCGATCCCGCCAAAAGTGTTGGCAACGTCTGCGACCCAAGCCTTCAGCTCTTCACCTTTTGCAATGTCGACAGGTGCGCCCGTAGCCCGCACGCCCCTCTTTGCCAATGCCGCAACCGTTTCCTCAACCTGCTCGCGATTACGGGCACAAATAGCGACATCTGCGCCCTCCCCAGCCAGAGTCTCGGCAATGGCGCGTCCTATACCGCGCGTGCCACCCAAAACAATTGTCCGCTTGCCCTTAAGTTGCAGGTCCATCATGCGTCTCCCTATCTGCTTCACATCAGCAGAAAGACTCTCGCAAGAGCACGCAAGCGAAAAGCGCCAGTCAACCCGGATTAGTCACAGGCGCCTCGGCCTAGGTCACTATTCAATTCCAAATGCAAACGCGTTGGGAACAAAGCGAATAACCGGCGCTCCTTCAGCAAATCCTACCTGTGCAATGCTGGCTGGTGTAAACGGCACCGAAATGTTGGTAAGCCTCAGCGTGTCGAGTCCGCTGGCAAACGCCTGCTGAATCGATGCCATAAGTTCACTCACCGGTACGTCATTCTTTGAGATAAAAGTTTTCCGGTCATCGGGCGCACGCTCAGGCAGCTCTGCCCACTGACCGTTCGCCGCACGCGGAATGCGCACGAAGAACCCCCTTCGCGCGTGAAACCGCCCCAGTTGCGGCGTCGAAAAATTTCCGATCAAGACCAAATCGTAGCCCTGGGAACGCAATTTTTCCCGGTTCATCCGAGCCCACAGCGCCTTTATCTCTTTGTATTTTGTCTGAATATCCACGATCGTTGTCTTGCTGACGAGGTCAATTTCGACCGCGCGCTTGAACCCGTCTGGCGCCGGCAGATCGACAGACTGCTCCACCCAAAGCGTCTCGAACCCACTAATCTCGATCTTCTCAGCCTTCGCCGGCGTCCAATTTGGCTGTTGAGCGGTTTTCCATTTTTCCGAACCTGCCTGCCGCAGCCAAACATCATTGGCACCGCGCACAAAGACAAATTCTTCGAACTGAGTGGTGCCAGGTTTTCGAACATTCACCTGCGCCTTCGTATAGTAGCCCTTCTCGGCACCATTGAGCAAAACGCTCTCAAACATCCGGTCGGCACCCTCAATCAGCCTGAGTTTGTCAACGAATGTACCAGCATCAGCCAAGGACACGTTTACGTAAAGCGACTTGGGATGGGCGGCGCGCGCTTGTGTCTCTCCCGAACTCAACAGTTCAAACCTGTAGCCGTCACCAAGATCCAGGTGCTTGACTGCATCCGCTCCCCACGCCGAAGCCGAACCCCAAACGGCGATGCAAAAGACTGCGCCGAAACGCGCTAAATTTCTGACCACGGCGACCCACCCTTTTTGGAGCATTTCCGGCAAAAGTCTAAGTCAGCCGAAACCCGGTCTGCAACACGCGCTTTTCGCGATCTTGTTGTCTCGCGCATCCCGTGGGAGAGTGCCGATACATGAGGCTGCTGTTCACCATAGCGATAACGCTTTTCAGTCTGTGCATTGCGGCAGCAAGCGCAGGTTCGCTCGATAAAATGGAGCGCGCGCCGGCCGCCTGGCGTGGCCCTGTCTTTAAACCGAACTATCGCTTTCCCGCCAAATTCGAGACAATCCCAGAGCCTTGGGCCGCCATAAGTTTTCGCCAGGAGCCCGAGCGTTATCTGCGGACACTGTTGCACTATGCACTCGAAGGCCAGGATCGCATCCACTGGCGCCTTCAAAACAACACCCTCAGAAACTGGTATCACGTGCCCTGGCTGGGACCTGGTGCCAATGGGCGCGAATTCATCCACGGCCTGACCCGGGCGCCCGATCTTCAGCCAGGCACGCTCAACCCCTCACAGACCGCTTGCCGGCAAAACTGGGCGCTGGCATTTTACAATCAAAGTGGCGGCGCTGTTCTGGGGCGCATTTGGGGACACGGTAACCGCGATCCAGATCTGGGAGCCCTGCCCTTTCCGCCTGCAACCGTAGCGGTCAAACTTGTGTTCACCAGCGCCTCCGCAAGTGACGATCCCGGTCTCACAGGCGCGCCGGAACTGGTTGCAAACATTCATGCCGAAGCCCGGACAAACCAGAATGAATGCACGCCGGCCATTCGCCCAAATGGCAAACCCGCCGCAAGAAGGCCGCAAACACTTCGCCTGATTCAGTTCGACATTGCCGTCAGAGAACAGCGCGCCAGCTACAAGACCGGCTGGGTCTTTGGCAGCTTTCGCTATGACGGCAACATCCCGGGCGCAAACGCATGGGACAAACTGGTGCCCATGGGCCTCATGTGGGGCAACGATCCAGCCGTGTCAGACGCGGGCGAGAAACCCCGTCAAAGCATCGTCTTCAAAGGGTATGAAACTTTAGGCCGCAACGGTCGCATGAACGGCATCGTCGACGACCGCGCCTCGGCCTGCTCCTCGTGTCACATGGCCGCCCAATGGCCTACAGTCGCACCGATGTCAGCACCAGTGCCTTGGAGCGAAGCACGCTGCTGGTTCAGGAACCTCGATGCCCGCTATCCATTTGGTTTTCCGCCCGGCCAGAAAAGCGGCTGTGGTGACCCGTCAGCACTGGAAGAACTCTCCGCCCTGGACTTTTCCCTTCAACTCACTATCGCGCTGCGCAACTGGAGCCTTGAAAAACTCAAACACCGCACGACAGCACGCACAAAACTGGGTTCACTCAAGCGACTGGGCAACGGCACCTTGACGGTCAACGGCCTCTCCGTTGTCCCCCTCAGACAATAGTTACGTTTTCTTTGCTGTCTTGCGCCGTGACACCAAAGGCAATTCCCTTGGTGCACCACCAGACTTTCCAAGTGCCTTGGCCTTACCCCTGCCAGAGGCGGCGGTCTCATACGAACGCCGCGCCCACTGCGCGAGTTCATCGGTGTCATCGAACAGCCGCGATGGCACTTCAAGATAGCTCATTGCCATGATCTCGCCGTTCTTGTTCTTAAACGTAAACGGCTTTGCCCCTTCCGCTTCAAAGGCCGGACGGGTGGCATCATTTGCCTTCAGAAAAAGTCGATCATCTGCTATCAGTGCGAACATTTGCTCCCGGTAGTAAACGCCCGCTCCGCCGAACATTGGTCTGATCGTCACTTCACCAAATTCGGTCAGGACATCGGTTACATATTCGCGAAACTTCGCGCTCACCACCATTGTGACTACTGCACCGCTTGCTTGAGCGCTACCGACTCCCCGCACCCGCAGGCGCTGGTCTGGTTTGGGTTGTTGAACACGAAGCGCGCCTGAAGCTTGTCGCGCACAAAGTCCATCTCGGTCCCGATCAAGAACAGAATGGCCTTCGGGTCGATGAGCACGCGCACACCTTTGTCCTCGACGACCTCATCCAGTGGATTCTGCTTCTCGGCATAGTCCATCGTGTAGCTCATGCCCGCACAACCCACATTCTTCAAACCCACGCGAATGCCGACAAAAGCCTTCTCACCCTTCGCCATCGCCAGTTTGATCTGCTCTGCCGCAGCATCGGTGAGACGCAGCGCTTTTGGGCGCTCGCGGCGGGGGCGGATTGGCAGCTGAACATCACTCATAACGCACCTGATACCTCAAAACATGTTGAGTTCGAGTTTAGCTTCTTCAGACATACGCGCCGGCGTCCAGGGCGGATCAAACACCATGTTCACCGTGACTGCGCCGACGCCTGGCACACGCGCCACCGCATCCTTGACCCATCCGGGCATTTCACCCGCGACCGGACAGGCAGGCGCCGTCAACGTCATGTCGATCGTAATGTCCTTGTTGTCGCCAACATCGATCTTATAGATAAGACCAAGTTCGTAAACATCAACAGGGATTTCCGGATCAAAAACGGTCTTGAGCGCTTTCACCAGTTCCGCTGTCAAGGCCTCAAGCGCTTCCGGCGCCACACCTTCCGATACAGATTCCATCACCGCGCTCATGAAAAAATCTTCCGCGCCTTTTTCAGCGCTTCCACAAAAACATCCACTTCGTCACGTGTATTGTAAAATGCGAACGAAGCCCGGGCCGTCGCCGTCACGCCAAGCCTCTCCATCAAAGGCTGTGCGCAATGGTGCCCAGCCCGCACCGCCACGCCTTGCTGATCAACAATCGTCGCCACATCATGCGCATGGGCGCCATCCATGGTGAACGAAACTATCGAGCCCTTTTCTGGCGCTTCGCCCTGAACCATGATCCAATTAAATCCTTTCAACCGCCCGGTCGCATAGGTCAACAGATCATGCTCATGGCGCATCAACACAGCCCGGTCAAAGCCTTGCAAATAGTCAATCGCCACTCCAAGCCCCACGGCCTCGATTATGGGCGGGGTTCCTGCTTCAAACCGCTGCGGCGGCCGTCCATACGTGACGCGATCAAAGTGGACCTCGTCAATCATCTCACCCCCACCGCGAAACGGCGGCAAGCGCTCAGCCCATTCGGCCGACATGTAAAGCACGCCAATCCCGGTCGGCCCATAAAGCTTGTGCCCGGTCGCAACATAAAAATCACAACCCAGATCCTGCACATTGACCGGCAGATGCACACTTGCCTGGCAGCCATCAAACAGAACCGGAATGCCTCGCGCATGCGCCAGCTGCACAATCTCCTTCGCAGGTGTCAGCGTGCCCAGAACATTTGACATATGCGTTAGCGCCACGATACGCGTGCGCGGGGTCAACAATTTCTCAAACGCCTCAAGATTGAATGAACCATCATCGCGAATTGGCGCCCATCGGATAGCGGCCCCCCTGCGCTCACGCAAAAAATGCCACGGAACGATATTCGAATGGTGCTCCATTTCGGAGAGCACGATTTCATCGCCTGCACTGAAGGATTGCCCCAAAGCGTTGGCGACAAGGTTGATCGAGTCGGTACCGCCACTCGTGAAAATGACCTGCGCCGCCGAAGGCGCGTTAATGAACCCGCGCACTTTCTCACGTGCGGCTTCATAGGCATCCGTCGCCTTGTTCGACAGCGCGTGCAAGCCACGATGCACATTGGCGTAAGACGTCTGCATCACATCGGTCATCGCATCCATGACCGCTTTCGGCTTTTGAGCCGACGCGGCATTGTCGAGGTAGACCAGTGGCTTGCCGTTCACACGTGTGGCCAATATCGGGAAGTCTTGCCGCACGCTTTCAACATCAAAAACGCGACCGCCTGCATGAATGGGAACCGGCATGTTCACAATGCAAGCCCTTTCATACGGCACGCAAGCCAGTGCTCCACCTCATCACGATAGGCGTCGGGTATACGCTGCGCGATTTCTCCCATAAACGCTGAAACCAGTATGCCGCGTGCTTCCTGTTCAGGAATACCCCGCGACTGCAGGTAAAACATTTGGTTGGAGTCAATTGATCCGATCGTGGCGCCATGCCCGCATTTCACATCGTCAGCGAATATTTCCAGTTCCGGCTTTTGATCAATCTCCGCCCCAGCCGACAGAAGCAGCGCCCGCGACATCTGATGGCTGTCCGATTTTTGCGCCTCAGGTCTCACAACCACTTTGCCCTGAACAACGCCACGGCCGCTGCCGGATGCCACGCCCTTTGCCAGAATTCGGCTGGTTGTATGGGCGGCCTCATGAACAACTTCCAGCGTATAGTCCGTATGTTGGCTGTCTCCTGCCGCATAGGCGCATGCCAGATCAAACGAAGCCCCGCTCCCCGCCAAACGCGCACACATTTGCTGCCGCGCTATCGCAGCGCCCGATGACATAATCACGCTCTCAAACGAGGCATCCCGCCCCAGTTCAACAAAATCCTGTCGCATGACCAGATGCGCGCCTTCGCGTGCCGACACCCGCAAATGTCCAAGCCGCGCCCCCGGTTCAAGAACAAACGAAGTGACCGCCGTGCTCAGGCTTTGCTGCTCAACGCAACCATCATCCAATTCAATCAGCGTCAGCTCGGCCCCTTCCTCCAGCGCCACCACCGCACGGGTATGCGCAGCGGTCCCCGCCTCAGACAGCAACGAGCGCAGCACCACTGGCCGGTCCACTTTCACACCCCGGCCAACCCGGACCAAAACGCCGCCATTGGCGAAGGCAAGGTTCAAGTTCTCCATCACCAACTCACCTGGCTGCAACCACTGGCGCAACCACAATGACGGCATGGCGAGAGCTTGAGCAAGGTCGAGAATTTCCAAACCATCCTGACAACTTGCCGCCGCCGGTACACTCAGGGTCTTGCCACCATTGATGTCCACCCGGTGACACTTCAACTTATCAAACAGTCGCTCGCCGGAATGCTCAACACCCGCGGCTGTTGCGAGCCCGCCAACGAACTTGCCCCGGAAATCCGTGTACTTCCAGGACTCCAATCTCTTATGTGGCAGCCCGTCGCGCAAAACGCGTGCCAGTGCCTCAGCGCGCAAGGGCTGCATCCACCCGGCGCCGGGCAGGTTCGCACGGACATTCGCAAACGACGCCGCAATCTCGCCCTCTGCTGCCATTGTGCTGACTTTAGAGTCCGCTGCCGCCATCACGCTGCCTTTACAATCTCATCATAACCGCGCGCTTCAAGTTCATGCGCCAACTCCGGCCCGCCGGACTTCACGATTCTTCCTCCCGCCAGCACATGCACCCGGTCAGGCACGATATGATCCAGCAGGCGCTGATAGTGCGTGATCACCAAAAAGCTGCGATCCGCCGCGCGCAGAGCATTTACACCGCCGGCCACCAGCTTCAAGGCATCGATGTCCAACCCGGAATCCGTTTCATCCAATACCGCCAGCCGCGGCTTTAGCATTGCCATCTGCAACACTTCGTTTCGCTTCTTCTCGCCGCCCGAAAAACCAACATTGACCGCGCGCTTCACCATTTCGTCGTTCATCGAAAGTTTTTCTCGTTCTGCCTTAAAGCGTTTCAGGAAGGTCACCGCATCGATTTCCGGTTCCCCCCGCGCCTTAGCTTGTTCGTTCAACGCCGTGCGCAAAAAATTGATCGTGGTCACCCCCGGAATCTCGACCGGATATTGCATCGCCAAGAAGACACCCGCAGCCGCGCGCTCCTCGGCCTTCATCTCAACCAAATTTTGCCCGCGAAACATGACTGAGCCCGAAGTCACATCATAGCCAGCGCGGCCCGCCAGCACATAAGACAGCGTCGACTTGCCGGACCCATTTGGCCCCATAATCGCATGTACTTCGCCTTCGCCGAGCGAAAGCGTAAGACCGTTGAGAATGTGCTTGCCTCCGACGGTCGCGTGCAGGTCCTTGATCTCCAGAAAACTCATCCAACACTTCCTTCAAGACTGACGCCGATCAGTTTTTGCGCTTCCACCGCAAATTCCATCGGCAATTTCTGTAGCACTTCCCGGCAAAATCCGTTGACGATCAGGGTCACCGCTTCTTCCGCCGGTATCCCGCGCGACAGACAGTAGAACAGCTGATCGTCGCTGATTTTCGACGTAGTCGCTTCGTGCTCGAACTGCGCCGTCGGGTTGCGGGTTTCAATGTAAGGCACCGTGTGCGCCCCACACTTCGCGCCGATCAACAGAGAGTCACATTGTGTATAGTTTCGTGCATTCTCGGCTTTCGCGTGGGCACTTACCAACCCACGATACGTATTCTGCGCCTGCCCCGCACTGATACCCTTTGAGATGATGCGCGAACGGGTGTCGCGCCCCAAATGCAGCATCTTCGTGCCCGTGTCGGCCTGCTGATGATGATTGGCAATTGCGATGGAAAAGAACTCCCCCACCGCTCCATCGCCTCGCAAGATACAACTCGGATATTTCCAGGTGATCGCGGAGCCGGTTTCCACCTGCGTCCAGCTGATCTTGGACCGCACACCCCGGCAATCGCCGCGCTTGGTTACAAAATTGAAAATGCCGCCGCGTCCGTTTTCATCGCCGGGATACCAGTTCTGCACCGTTGAATATTTTATTTCTGCCTCATCCAGCGCCACCAACTCAACCACCGCCGCGTGCAGCTGGTTTTCATCGCGCATCGGCGCCGTGCAGCCTTCGAGATAGGAAACGTACGACCCCTTGTCGGCAATGATCAGTGTCCGCTCAAACTGTCCGGTTTCGGCCTCATTGATACGAAAATAAGTCGACAATTCCATCGGGCAACGCACGCCCGGCGGTATGTAAACAAACGACCCGTCGCTAAAGACGGCCGAGTTCAACGTCGCGAAGAAATTGTCCGTAACCGGGACCACCGTCCCCAAATACTTCCGGACCAATTCAGGATGATTCTGCAACGCCTCCGACATCGGACAAAAAATGACGCCAGCCTCTTTCAACTTGCCTTTGAATGTCGTTGCAACGGAAACGCTGTCGAAAACGGCATCGACTGCAACCCCCGCCAGCATCTTCTGCTCGGTCAGTGGAATGCCAAGCTTCTTGTAAGTCTCCAGCAGTTTCGGATCGACCTGATCCAGACTGTCCAGTTTCGGTTTTGATTTCGGCGCCGCGTAGTAATAGGCGTCTTGATAATCGATGGGCGGATACTTCACCCGCGCCCAAGCCGGCTCTCGCATGGTTTGCCAGCGTTCGAACGCCGCCAGGCGCCACTCCAGCATCCAGCGAGGCTCGTTCTTTTTCGCCGAAATGAATCGCACGGTGTCGGCGTTCAACCCCTTCGGCGCTTTTTCACTCTCAATATCGGTGACAAATCCATATTTGTATTTGTCACCGCTTCGCGAGATCACTGCATCAATCGTTGATTGTTCGGCCATCAGTCTATTTCCTCAAGCCGCCACACGAGACTGCGCGCGTCTGACAACACGCGTCCACGCCTCGGCAAAGACCGTCAATTCTTCATCACCTGTATGCCAACCAAAACTGATCCGTATCGCACAGGCCGCCAACTCGGCATCGACACCCATCGCCGCCAATACATGACTCTGACTGACTTTTCCTGAAGAGCAGGCAGAACCTGCACTCACTGCAAACCCGTCGAGATCAAGAGCGATCACCATCGTCGCGGCAGATACGCCCGGCGCTGCAACGCAAATCGTGTTTACGACGCGCTCCGCCTCGGCTCCGAACACGACGGCACTTGCCTCTCGCAGCCGCCGCTCCAAACTGTCGCGCCTTGCAGCCCATGCCTGCACCACAATCACTTCTCTCGCCGCAGCTTTCGCCGCCGCTCCAAATCCAGCAAGCGCCGCCACATTTTCGGTGCCCGCGCGGCGGCCAAGTTCCTGACTGCCGCCCCTTGCCTGCGATGCAAGCGGAACGCCATTGCGCACGACAAGCGCGCCTGCACCTTGCGGTCCGCCGATTTTGTGAGCACTCAGGCTCAAATAATCAACATCCCAGTCATCAAAACTGATCGGCATGCGGCCCGCCGCCTGAACCGCGTCACAATGAACAAGCGCGCCATGCGCGCGCGACAATGCCACTGCGCCTTTGATCGGCTGAACCACACCCGTTTCATTGTTGACAGCCATGATGGAAACGAGCGCCCGTCCTTTGCCCTCCATCAACAGCCTGCGCAGTACATCAAGATCGATTTGCCCCTGCGCAGTCACCGGACACACCGCAACCCGCAAGCCCGGTTTCGTCTCTTCGCAGAACGCCGCATTGGCACGCACAGACTCGTGCTCAATCGCCGAAACGATCAGTCGCGAAATGCGTGCGCCCGATTTCGCAGCCTCATCAATAGAACCCAAAAGCGCCAAAGCATTCGCTTCGGTGCCACCACTGGTGAAAATGACATTGTCGGCGCCAACCCCAACCAGACTTGCAACATCCCGCCGCGCTTCATCAATGATCGACCTGGCCTGCCGGCCTTCAGCGTGAACGGAAGATGCATTCCCGCACGATTGCAGCGCTGCCAGCATCACCGTCTTCGCCTCCGGTCGCAGCGGAGCAGTCGCGTTATAGTCAAGATAAGAACGCATCACCGCTCCATTCACTCCGCTGCCGGTTGGTGGCGCTGCAGGTTGGGCCCAAGCGCGCCCACGGGACTGCTCATCCCCAAAACCCGTTTATTCACCACATCGGCAAGCGTCACCGCGCTCAAGAAAATGTGGATCTGCCGTCCAAGCTCTTCCCACAGATCATGCGTTACACAGCGTCCTTGCTGCCCGGTACAACCGCGCGGCGACGCCAGATCACAGCGAGTGGCTTTGAGAGGTTCATCGACCGCTACCATGATATCGGAAATACGGGTTTCATTTGCCGGTTGCGCCAAACGGTAGCCCCCGCCCGGTCCGCGCGCACTCACCACCAAACCGCCACGTCGGAGGCCGGCAAAGAGTTGCTCCAAATAGGACAATGAAATTTCCTGGCGTGCAGCAATCTCATTGAGCGCCACGGGCTTGTCGGCCTCGTTCCTCGCCAAATCCACCATGGCCATCACAGCATAGCGGCCCTTCGTACTCAGATTCATGGGCAAACCTCTAAAACAGGGCGCATTGGGCGCAGTCCCTACAGCCGGATTTTCTTGATTCTGGGCCCCGGACCCGTGTTACAAGTCCGCCCGACAGCCATCACAATGGCGATATAGATTTCCCGAGTGTGGAGGTCAAGTATTACATAGACGCCAGCCGGGCGAAAGTCATAAACCATTGAAAGATAACTTTTTTACAGGCAGGAACAATCCAGTCCTACCCGACTACAGCACTCAACAAATCGTACCTAACGAGGTAAATATCCCGCATGCCTGATGTGATTTTTACCGGTCCGACTGGCCGCCTCGAAGGCAAGTACCAACATCAAAAACACAAATCAGCGCCTATTGCCTTGGTTCTGCACCCCCACCCAAAGCAAGCCGTGGGAACGATGAACCATCCGATCCCCTACGAGCTGTTCTACAGCTTCCACCGTCGCGGCTGCTCGGTGCTGCGTTTCAATTTTCGCGGCGTAGGCCGGAGCCAGGGGACATATGACGCGGGCGTTGGAGAATTATCGGACGCCGCCGCGGCATTGGACTGGCTGCAAATGATGAACCCCGGGGCCCAAACCTGTTGGATTGCCGGCGTATCATTCGGCGCTTGGATCGGCATGCAGCTTCTGATGCGCCGGCCGGAAATTCATGCATTCATCTCCATCTCCCCGCCGGCAAACTTCTACGACTTTACCTTTTTGGCACCGTGCCCCGCATCTGGACTAATTTTGCATGGCCGCAATGACACTGTCTCACCGGAAGCAGACGTACAAAAACTGGTTGACCGTCTCAGTGCCCAACGCGGAATTAAAATTACACAGGTAAAAACTGAGGGCGCAAACCACCTGTTTGAGAATCACGTCCCTGACCTGGTCCGCACGGTAGAAGACTATCTTGATATGCGTATGCCGCCTGTAGAAGAACCCTTATCGCCCTAAACCCGGCTCAATTATTGGCTCCGACAAAGGTTTTTGCCGACGATGAGCGCATTCCGCTCCGAATTTCTGACCGAGTTCGCCGCGCGCGGCCACTTGCATCAATGCACCAACGCCGATGGCCTGGATGCGCTGATGACCAAAGAGCATGTACCGGCGTATATCGGCTTTGATTGCACGGCTGCCAGCATGCACATTGGGAATCTGACCCAAATCATGCGGCTGCGCATTCTTCAGCGCGGCGGCCACAAGCCCATCGTCGTAGTCGGTGGCGGCACCACAAAGATTGGCGACCCGTCCGGCAAAGATGAAACACGCCAACTCCTCACCGACGAAAAAATTGAAGCCCATAAAGAGCGGTTCAAGGAAATCTTCCGGCGCTTCCTCAAATTTGGCGACGGCCCCAGCGATGCCATCATGGTCGACAATGCCGATTGGCTCGACAAGTTGCCCTACATTCCCTTCCTGCGAGAGATCGGGCGGCATTTTTCCATCAACCGCATGATCACCATGGATAGCGTCAAGCTCCGGCTCGACCGTGAGCAGCCGCTCTCGTTCCTTGAGTTCAACTACATGATCCTTCAGGCCTATGACTTCGTCGAGCTGTTCCGCAGACACGGCTGCCGCCTGCAGATGGGTGGTTCGGATCAATGGGGCAACATAGTCTCAGGCATCGACCTTGCGCGCCGCACTGACAATGTCGAACTGTTTGGTTTGACGTCACCGCTGATCACCACATCCTCCGGCGCCAAAATGGGCAAATCGGCAGCCGGAGCCGTGTGGCTTTCCGCAGACATGCTCCAGCCCTACGATTATTGGCAATACTGGCGCAACGTCGAAGACGCCGACGTTGGCCGCTTCTTGCGCATCTTCACTGATCTGCCGCTTTCCGAAATTGCACGGCTGGAATCACTCCAGGGTTCCGAACTGAACGAAAGCAAAAAAGTACTCGCAAACGAAGCGACCGCTCTCTGCCACGGCATGGCCGAAGCTGAACGGGCCGCCGAAGCCGCCCGCCAAACCTTCGAAGGCAGTGGCGTGTCTGCCAATCTTCCCTCACTTGAAGTGCCGAAAGCGGAATGGGAGTCCGGTCTTGGCATCCTGGCAGCCTTTACCCGTGCGGGACTGACATCTTCAAATGGTGACGCCCGGCGTCAAATCGCCGGCGGCGGATTGCGCATCAATGATGAACCCGCCACAGATGAAAAACTCATTCTGACCGGACAGCATCTGCGCGACGGCGCCGTCAAACTTTCACTCGGCCGCAAGAAACACGTGCTGCTGCGTCCGGTCTGAGGGCAAAATCAATTCGCTTTGGTCGGTGGTTGTTGCAAGCTTTCTTGCGGCACACTTTTTTGCTTCGGCATCGGCAAAGGCATGGGCGCTGCAGCCTGCGGCGCAGAACCCATCTGAAAAATCTTGCGCAAAAATCCAGGAGCGAGAACGGAAATAGGATTCACCGCCACTTTCAGTTCGTCAACCGGTCCCTTTACGGCATAGGTCACTGCAAAAATCCCTTCGCCATTTTTCGAACCCAAAATGTCGCTGACCAACGGAATGTCTTCAAAAATCGAGTTCAATCCATAGAGCGGCACGATTGTGCCATTCAAATCGATCCGATCACTGGCGCGGTTATAGGTGCCTTGCGTTGTCAAACCAATTGATGGCCCAGCCGCGCGGCCATCAGCCAAAGTGATAACATCGCCCCTGCCATGGACAACCTGCTCCAGCTTTGTGAAGGTAATGCCTTCACCGCCGAGCAGATCGTCAAGCCCGGTAAATGATCCCGCCGAAAGCAGTCGCGCAAAGAATGGTTGATCAACAATTTTAAAATTCTCGATTTTCAACACACCATCAAACGCACCTTCTGGTGACACTCTGTTGCTGAGCGGGGTAAGCTCAACCACCAATGAGAGTTGCCCGCCAATCAAACTGCGGAATCCGGTCACGCCCCGCACAAACCGGCCAGCATCACTCGTCTGAACTTTCAAGCTGCGTGCACCATCAGCCGCCGTGATCAACTCTCCCCGCACATTCGCGCCTTGCGCAGAAGCGTCCAACTTGAACTGCGTCAAGTGCGATCCATCATCTGCATATGCAAACTTCAAAGCACTATATGATACGCCACCCTGCAGATGAGCGGTATCGACTTCAGCTTTAATCGCCAAAGGAAATTTCAGCTCTTTTTTCTTGTCCCCGGGCTCCGGCCCGTCCCCGCTATCCAACAGTCCGCCGGCATCCATGACACGGCCTTTGATGTCGACGGACGTCGCGTTGTCCGGCGTCATGCGATAGTCGAGCGCAAAATCGTTGCGCGGACCAAGTTGCAGCTTTTTAAACTCAGCGTGCCTCAGCTTCCCACCGCTCAACACCAGCCGCCCTTGCGCCTTGAAGCTTTGTCCCGTGGCATCGATATTCGAAATCTCGATCGAATTGTCGAGCTTGAATGCGATGGCGGCCCGCAGCGTCGCGCTTGCGTCCTCTGGTTTCGCCCAATTCAACGCCGGAATGGAAAGGCGTGAACCCGTCAGATTGGCTTCAAGCGTGGCGTAGTCAACCTTTCCTTGGCCGCCAGTAAATGTCGCGACAAGTCCCGCGCGCCCTTCCCAATACGGCTCAAGGTTCAGACCGAACAATGAACGCTGCGCCTGGGTAAGGGTTGCCGTCACATCAATACGCGTTCCGTTTTTCGCGGTTCCGGTAAAGTCTTCAGCCCAAATGAAACCGACCGAAGCACCATTGATTTGCACGGCCCCCAACGCCTTCAGGCCTTTCCCATTGAGCTTGATTGAAAATTTTCCACCGGTAAGTCCCAACTGGCTGTTAATGGGAAGTTTCACTTCTCTCAATTCAGCACCGACATCGATCCCGATATTGTCGGCGCTCAAATCTTTGAGCATCGGAATAGAGAATGAAAAACTTGCATCCGTGCTTCCGCCAGCCTTTGAAGCATCAATGCCATAACGCGACGGATACTTTAGCCGCGGCTGATCCAGCAACAACAAAATATCGCGCGTCGGCCCCGTAATGTCACCGCTCACAACACCTATCGTCCCGTGCTTGCTCAGCTCGTTTATGACGACTGAACCTTGCTTGAGCTGCACTGCCCCGATCGCGCCACCGGTCATGCTGGCCTTAAACGTGTCGCCGGAAAGAACCGCCGTTCCGGAAACGCTCGTGAGATCAGGAAGTCCTGACAAATAGGTGACGCGCATGCCCTCAAGGGTCAGCCCGACATTCATCATTTCGTCGGGTATCCGCTCACCAACAATCGCGCCGGGTGCCAGATTGACAGCGACCCGCGCCGACTTGATAGCGCCTTCGTGAACGTTCACACCAATCCAATCGCGCGCGCCCGGTGCAGCACCCGCCGGCCAGAGCCGTTTCAAGTTGGCAAAGGACAAATCCTTGATTTGCCCGTTGAGGATCACCCCCATAGAAACCGGGTGATCCTGAAGACTGCCTGCCAAATTGATTTCGAATGGCCCGCGGCGAGCCAGAATTTGCTCAATCGCCAGGCTTTTCTGGGCTGCATCGAACACACCTTTGAACCGGGCGCTCTCCAGAGCCAACCCGCCCTCAAACACATTGGGCGCGTCAATCGAAATATTTTCGGCAGTCCAATCCGCCGATAGAGACGCAAGCGCTCCATCGGGTGCGAAAGCGAATGCCCCAGTGCCCGAGATCAAGCCCCGGATTGTCTTGCCTTTCCATGTCATCTCTTCGATGGCATAGCTCTGTGAAGCAAAATCAACTTCTACCGTCAGTGCGGCCTCTTTGAGATGGACGGGTTCTTTCTTCAGTGCCGGAAGTTGCAATGACCCCGTCCCTGCATTGAGCCAAAATTTGCATCGCCCTAATTTACCGGCAATGCCTAGAGCGCAGTCGGCGTTGCCATGCACGGGAATGTCAAACCCGCTGAGAGCCTTCAGACCGGTTCCGCTTTTCGCCAGCACACTTAACCGCACCGGCTTGAATGCCGCTTCCAACGCAATGTTGTCTTTCCCGTTGGCGTACCGCGCCGAAGCGGTAAAATGCCATACCGATTTGTCTGCAAGCTTGACCGGCGCTTTGACAGCGACAACAACGCCGTTTGCTTTCCGGTCAAACGTCAGTGAGGCCTGTTCGGCACTCCAATACGAGCGCGACTCCTGGTCAAAAATAGATAGTTTGGCGCCGGTGATCGCAAAATGATTGAGATATTTCGTCAGCAAGTCGTCAGCCTTTGGCTGAAGCATTGCCTGCAACACCGCCTTGGTAATGTCTTCCGGGTTGGATTTGGTGTCCTCGTCGGCCACCTTGTCGTTGACCTGAAGGCCTAACTGCACTCCCCCATCACTTCGCCGCACGACGCTCGCTGTCACGCCAATGAGTTCAACTTTGGTCGGAGCGGCCGAGCCACTCAACAACGCCGCTCCCGACAACGTCACATTCGCGCGCGGAATGCGGGCAATCACACTTCCGTTGAGATCGACCACTTCAACGCCGACAAACTGCAGATGTGCCAGCTGCCGGCCGTCAGACCATTCAATGATACTATCGTTGAACTTCAGCTGAACATCTGTGAGATCAGCGTTGATCATCGCTTCCAGCCGCGATGTCAAAAGCCCCAGCGAAACTGGACCGGTCATTGCACGCCATAAAAATAGACCGACGACGGCCGCGAGCACGCAAAACGCAGCCAAGCCAACTCGCAACGCGAGTTTTGCCGATACTTTATTCAAAGGATGAACCTCGCGGCCCCGATTGCGCTCCACCCACGGCCTGGCTCAAATAGAAGCACTAATGTAACACGGCAAGCACGAAAGCCGGAGTTGCAATCAGTATGCGGCCGACACTCACTCATTCCAAACGCTCACCACAAAAAAAGGATTCTACTGCATGGCCAAAGCCATAACCGAAGGCGACATGGCCACCAACTTTAGTTTGGCCATTGACGGAGGCGCTATGCTTTCACTCAAGGATTTTTCTGGAAATCCCCTGGTACTGTACTTCTATCCCAAAGACGACACTTCTGGTTGTACAAAGCAAGCCACCGAATTCTCGACCTCCAGCGCAAAGTTTAAAAAATTGGGAACCGCAGTGCTGGGTGTTTCCAAGGATAGTTTGCTATCTCACGAAAAATTCAAATCCAAGCACAAGCTGAAAGTGTCGTTGGGGTCCGACCCTGAAGGTAAACTAATAGAATCATATGGCGCTTGGGTCGAAAAAAGCCTGTACGGACGTAAGTATATGGGAATCGAACGCTCAACTTTTCTCATTGATGGCAAGGGCAAAATTGCACGAATTTGGAGAAAGGTTAAGGTTACAGGACACGTGGAAGAGGTATTGGCCGCGGTGAAAGCGCTATGAGGGTGTTTCTAAACAATATGTAAGCAAATCAAGGGTTTCTCCATCTTGGCGAATTGCTTCAAATCCGTAACAATCTGGGGAGGGTCCAGTTCGCTGCGGTCCGGCCTGTCGTGTCTGTAGAAAGGGCACGGGCAGCGGCGATGTTTTAGTTAGAGGTTGTGCATGTCCACGTCCCCCGTGGCCGGTTTCGTAGCGTTTCTACGCCGGTTGTTTCCGCATCGCCAGTTTTACCTTCGCAGCCGCGGCTCCGTTCAGTTTTTCGAATTCAGCCCAACTTTCCAAATGACGATCGCATTCGGTTCATTGATTGTGATGGGCTGGGTCGCTTATTCCTCGGTCGTAGTCATATTCAAAGAGCAAATAATTTCTGCCAAGGACCAACGCTACGCCAGCATGCAGTCCAACTACGAGGGCCGCGTGTCGCAAATGCAACTGGCCTATGATGAACTAAACGGACTTCTCGTTTTGGCGGAGGAGCGCTTTCAAAACTCTACAAAGGACCTGGAAGCCAAACATCGCCAATTGACTGCCCTGCTCATGCAAAAGCAGGCAATGGATAACCAGGTCGGCAAATTGAAAACCCGGGTTGCCGTGATGAACGGGTATACCGGCCGCACCTATTCCCGCGCTTCCACGAGTGACGGAAGCAACACCCTGACCATGCAAGCATCGGCAGCAGAACCGGCGCCGCGCCAGAGTCGATCCCACAAAACCATCAGCGATAGCGCAATCGGCAGTGTGGCTGCAGCGGTAGGGCAAAGAAATAGTACAGGCCCCGCAAAAAGCCTGTTTTCACAAAATGGCGTGGTTCAAAAAATCGCCGCGTTGGAAGATCGCTTGAATGTTGTAAAGAAACTCCAGGTCGCGTTGTTAAGCACATTACGCGATGGTGCTGGCGGACAAATTGACCGATATGAAGGAATATTGACCACAGTTGGTTTGCCGGTGGAAACCGTGGCCAACCAGGTCGGCGGCGGAAACCGCCGAACCGGCGCAGGAGGGCCTTTTATATCTGCAGGTCTGGGTGCTGAAATTCGGGCAGCCGCAATTGATGGCGTGACAGACGATTTCGAAAAAGAATATGCTGAAATCGCCCAGATTTATAGCCGTCTTGATAATCTGACGACCGCTATGTCTCGACTGCCGCTAGTAACACCGGTTGCACACGGCTTCTACCGCTCAACCAGTGGCTTTGGTTATCGCCTGGATCCGTTCACCGGCCGTGCCGCCCTACATTCCGGCGCAGACATGGCTGGTGATTTTGGTACCAACATTATGGCGACTGCGCCCGGCCGTGTCGTTTCAGCCGAACGGAAAGGCCCCTACGGATTATGCATTGAAATTGACCATGGCCACGGGATCAGAACCCGTTATGGTCACTTGCAGTCTGTTTCAGTAAGTGCGGGAGACATCGTGCAATTCCGGCAAAGAATTGCTACAATGGGCTCAAGCGGGCGTAGCACCGGACCTCATCTTCACTATGAGATATGGTTCAACGACATTGCACGGGATCCAACCAAGTTTTTTGATGCGGGGCGAAATGTTTACAAGGGGCAATAAGGGCAACGGTCCAACATCGGGAAATCTGCCACAGACGCAGCCACAAAAACGGGCTGGCAGGTCAGCCCCATCGATTATTTCCGATGACCTCGTTGTCATCGGAACATTGACATCCACCGGCGACATCCAAATTGATGGGCGCGTGGACGGCGATATTCGTTCAGGCTCAGTGACAATCGGCGAAAAGGCAAACTTCGAAGGCGAGATCGTCGCCGAAGAGTGCATCATCCGCGGCCGCGTCCAGGGTATTGTGCGTGCTCGCAAAGTGCAGTTGTCTAGCACATGCCACATGGAAGGCACGATTCTTCACGAAGTCCTGGCCGTTGAAGTCGGCGCCTTCTTTGAAGGCAATTGCAGGCACAGCGCCGATCCGTTGTCGGAAACAGCCGGCAAGCCCGAACCAAGAGCGACCTTCGAACCCAAGCGCGATTTGGCGATGCCGGCCCCCGCGCCCAGCCATGCGCCGGCCGCCGCATCATCCGCAAACTTTCCTCGCCCGGTCACGCAGACTACGCGCACCACCAGCACAGGCAGTTTGCTTGGCGCGATCAAGTCGCGGCAATAAGTTCAAGCAGGCGTCAAACTATTCGAGATCTTCAACAGGTGGCGCATCAGCGCCACCTTTAAGCCGCTGCGCCAGTGACGCCTGCATGAAAGCGTCCAGATCACCATCTAAAACGCTCTGCGGCGAGTAGCTCTGTGCGCCGGTCCGCAAATCTTTCACCAATTGATAGGGCTGTAAAACATACGAGCGAATCTGGTGACCCCAACCGATTTCACTCTTCGTCGCATTGAGCGCTTGCACCGCAGCTTCACGCTTTTCCAGCTCAAACTCGTACAGCCGTGATCGCAACATCGCCCAAGCCGCAGCCTTGTTCTTGTGTTGAGAGCGATCATTTTGGCACGACACAACAATATTGGTTGGGATGTGCGTGATACGAATCGCACTCTCCGTCTTGTTGACATGCTGTCCACCCGCGCCGCTCGCCCGATAGGTGTCGATGCGAACCTCTTTATCGGGGATTTCTATCACAATGGAATCATCAACCACCGGATACACCCACACACTGGCAAAACTTGTATGCCGGCGCGAATTGGAATCGTACGGTGAAATTCGCACCAGGCGGTGAACCCCGGACTCGGTCTTGCCCCAGCCGAATGCGTTCTCGCCTTTCACCACAATAGTCGCCGACTTGATGCCAGCCTCTTCGCCCAAACTCTCTTCCAGCAATTCCCAGCGAAATTCATGACGCTCAGCCCATCGCGTGTACATGCGGAAAAGCATCGACGCCCAGTCTTGGCTTTCGGTCCCCCCGGCACCGGCGTGAATTTCGACGTAGCAGTCGTTGCCATCCGCTTCACCGGAAAACAGCGACTGCATTTCCAAATCTTTCGCACGCGCCGCAACCGCACGCAGTCCCTGCTCAGCTTCCGCCACCAGCGACGCCTCGCCCTCGGCACTGGCCAGATCAATCATGCCGGTGGAATTTGTGAAATCCGCGTCCAACGCCGAATGGTCTGCAATGGCTTTGTCCAGCTTGTTTCGCTCGCGCATCATTTGTTGCGCCGCCACAGGATCATTCCAAATCGCCGGATTCTCGGCCTTTGCGTTCAGCTCATCCAGGCGGCGTCGTGCGGCGTCCGGGTCAAAGATGCCTCCTCAGCAAGGCCAGCGACTGCCGGACTTGCTCAGCGATAGATTCCATTTCCGCACGCATGTTTCATCACCAAGCACGAGATTAAGGGCCGCGAGTTATATCGTTGTCAGCGTGGCGGGCTCAAGTCTGCTTCTAGTACAGACCCCAGGCACCATTGCCTTGCGTATTCGAGCTGGAACTGTCTTCAGTTTCAACTTCCGTTCCCGAACCCATTCCGCCCCAGCCATCGCCTCGTGCAACATAACCGGTTCCGGGCTCAGTGCCTGCCTTAAAGGCTTCAAGGACAGCACCACCCGCAAAAGGCTGCCCGGATTTCAGATCCACGCGAACCATGCGAATGCCCGGCGGCACCCGGAAAGGCACTGAGGGCTGTTTGCCCACGGCATCAGTCATAAAATCCCGAAAAACCGGAGCGGCATTGTGTCCGCCGGTCTCACCGTGACCCAGGGATTTTGGCTGATCGAAACCAATATAAATGCCGACGGTCAAATTGGGTGAGAACCCGACAAACCACGCATCTTTGTAGTCATTGGTGGTCCCGGTCTTGCCGGCCAGTGGAACACCAACACTTTTGACAACCATTGCGGTCCCACGCTCCACCACCCCTTCGAGCATATGGGTAATTTGATAGGCCGTCCTTGGATCGAGAATATTGTCCAAATCGCTTGCGACCATCGGCTCTTCTTGTTCGGTCCAGCCGGCGGCATTGCATCCTTCGCACATGCGCTTGTCATGACGATAAATCGTTTTGCCGTGCCGGTCTTGAATGCGGTCCACCAACGTGGGGACCACACGCTTGCCACCGTTCACGAAAGTCGAGAACGCCTGAGCCATTCGCACGATCGTCGATTCCGTTGACCCCAAGGCATTGGCCAGCACGGGCAGCATCTTCTCCGACGTGCCAAGCTTGCGCGAATATTCGACAACCTTTTCCATGCCAATGTCGGCAGCGATCCGCACGGTCATCAGGTTCCGGGACTTTTCCAGGCCCTGGCGCAACGTCGATGGCCCAGCGTAATTCTCATCATAATTGTCGGGGCGCCACATCGGCAGACCTTGGCCCTGGCTGGCCACAAACGGCGTGTCCAATACAATACTGGACGGCGTGTAGCCTGAGTCCAAAGCCGCTGCATAGACTACGGGTTTAAACGACGATCCCGTTTGCCGGTAGGCTTGCCATGCACGATCAAACTCACTGCCGTAGTAGCTAAAGCCGCCCACCAGCGCCAACACGCGTCCAGTGTGTGGGTCCATTGCGACGAGGCCGCCGTTTGCTTTCGGCACTTGCCTCAGCATGTAAAGTCCAGTGTTTGGATTCTCAGGCGTTTTGGGCAGAGCCTCCACGTATATGACATCACCAGGCGTCACGACTTCGGAGAGCTTTCTAATCTCTCCGCCCATCCGCTCATCGTTGATGAATTTCTTGGCCCATTTTACTTCCGCAAAGGGAATTTTGGCTTCGGATCCATCAGCGAACCCAATTTTGACAGCCTCATTCCCCACATATCCGGTGACAGCGGCCAAGCGCCATTCCGTGACATCCTGCAATGATGGCATGGACGTCTGATCGGACATTGTGCGTTGCCAATCCGTCGTCAAATCGACGCGTGTCACGGGTCCGCGCCAGCCATGGCGGCGATCATAGGCAATCAATCCATTGCGCAGGGCCTTGACGCCGTATCGCTGCAAGGTCGGATCGAAGGTTGACCGAACCGCCAGTCCGCCTTCGTACAAGGATTTATCGCCATAGTTTTGCTGGATCCAGCGGCGAACTTCTTCTGCGAAGTACTGCGCGTCGGATGACTGCGCTCCAGCCGGACGGAAATGGGGAACAAGGTCTTCGCTTACGGCTGTCTTGGCATCTTCTTCACCGATGTACTGGTTCTCCGACATCCGTTCGATGACCCAGTTGCGCCGCTCAATTGCACGCTTGTACTGGCGAACAGGGTGATAATTGCTCGGCGCTTTTGGCAGTCCGGCCAAATAGGCGGTTTCGGCGATCGTCAACTGATCCAGTGACTTATCAAAATAATTATAGGCGGCCGCAGCCACACCATAAGAGCCGGACCCCAAAAAAATCTCATTCAGATAAAGCTCAATAATTTTGTCTTTCGTGTAGGCATCTTCAAGACGAAACGCGAGCATCCATTCTTTGATTTTCCGCTCAACGCTCACTTCGCTCGTCAGCAAAAAATTCTTCGCGACTTGCTGGGTTATCGTGGAAGCACCCTCGGGACGCTTGTTGCCCTGAGACATGTAATTCTGAATGTTTGAATACGCCGCTCGAATAACGCCGTTGAGATCGACACCAGGGTGCGAATAGAAATCTTTATCTTCGGCAGACAAAAACGCATCGATGACACGCCGCGGAATTGATTCGATCGGCACAAACAGGCGCCGTTCCTGAGCGTACTCAGCGATCAACGATCCATCATTCGCGTAGACGCGCGTCGTGATAGGCGGCTGATAGTTCGCCAGCGATCCATAGTCGGGCAAGTCCTGGCTGAGCTTGTACAGGTACAGCGCTACGCCTGCGAAAACCGAGATGGATAAGACAGCGGCTCCACCCAACGTGTACGCAATAAATCGATACATGATCTTAAACTATCCTGCGCCTAACCTGCGCGCTTTGGAAATTATAGCATGGCCGCGCCTAACCGCATGCCAAAAACCGGCGCGCGACGAACCGCCGCCAACCACTTTTTGTGACTTTTCGCACATATTATGGCCTTGCCCTGCCCGCTGCAGCATCCAATTTTTGCTCCTGACGGCTTTGCTTGAAATACTGGTCAACCGCACGCGCAATCGCCTGCGCCATCCCGCGGCGCCACCAGTTGGCACGCATAGCCGACTCGTCAACGGCATTGGTAAGATAGCCCACCTCGATCAAAACCGAAGGCACATCAGGCGCTTTCAACACCCGAAATCCGGCAAAACGATGGCTATTTTGGGTGAGGGTTCCCACTTTCTGCAACTCTGGGACGAGTAGCTTGGCGAATTTCACGGAATTATTCTTGGTTTCACGCTGGGCCAAATCGATAAGAATGCTGCTCACGATGTCGGGCTCCTTGGTCAGGTCCACACCGGCAATGATGTCGGATTGGTTCTCGGCATGCGCCAGCGCATCGGCCTCCCTGTCGGACGCTTGCTCTGACAACGTGTAAACTGACGCCCCTTTGACCGACGACCCTGGTGCAGAGTCTGCATGAAGCGAAATAAATATTGCCGCTTTCGAACGGCGTGCGACAGCCACACGCGCCTTCAGCGACAAAAATATGTCGTGATCCCGCGTCATGACGACGGTGAATTTTCCCGTGCCCTCGAGGGCATTTTTAAGCGATTTTCCTAGCTCAAGCACCAGGTCTTTTTCGTACATGCCGCTGACCCCGGTCGCGCCCGGGTCAACACCGCCATGCCCAGGGTCAATAACCACGACACGTTTGCCGTTGCTCAATTTGGGGTCATCGCTACCAAGTTCAAAATCAGGACCTGCTTCCGGCGAAGCAGGAGGCGCCAACTCCACACCCTTTGGCCATCCAGCAGTGGCCAGATATTTGGTACGCTCTGTCGGCACAAGATCGAGCACCAGGCGGTATTCCTTGAGTTTTCCCCGCGGCAACAAGAATTTGTTGGCGATCACTGCCGGTGTTTCCAGATCAATTACCATTCTGGAGCGCCCCGGCCGGTACAGCCCGTAGCGAAAGCCTTTGACCACACCAGCCGCGTTTTGCGCCGCCGCAGGGTCGATTCTCCAACCAACTTCTGGAAAATCCACAACAATGCGATAAGGATCGGCGAGGGTGAACACCTCGAATTCAATCTTCTTTGAAAGGCTCAGCACGAATCTTGTGTGGTTCGCATGCTGCCCCAACCGAACTTCGGAGACCCAAACATCGGGCTCCGCCTGAACCGCTGCCGGCATATTCAGCGCAAGTAACGCAATCAAACCCACGCCAGGCCAGCTTACACGCATTGAACTTCCGACCTTTGCCCCAACTGCATTGACTTCCGGCAGGCCGCCGGTCCCAGATAGTCGCCGATCCATATTGACGACTCGTTAGCCAAGAATCAGATACTATAGGCTGGCTCGCGGGTAAAACTTACCAACTTTCACCCGGCAAGCGCCAAAACCTGCTTTGTTTCTGCGGTTGCGATAGGGGTTCAACAAGTCTACAAGGTAGCGCAAGTCCTGCCTTAGCCCCAAATTCGAGGGCAAATTGCAGAGCTTGAAATCACGCGTTTTCGCGGCCTCGGTGCCACTCGCACATCGGAAGCTGCAAAATGCACTAGAACGCGACCCACCCAACCCTGGACGGCCGCGAAGGGTAATTGTTTCCCATGATGTTTTTCGCTTCATCCGGAACGGCTCAAGGGCGGGTGTTCACTCCTGCCCCCTATGGTCACCGTTCTGTGGGAAGCGTTTCCGTAACTTCCAACACATTGAAAGCCGGCATGCGCGGTAAACGAGACATGGTCTCGTCGTCGAACGAACCGGGACGCGCGGCTTTCGGAGAGCAATTTAATGTCAAAAAGAATGCTGGTGGACGCAAGCCACCCAGAAGAAACGCGTGTCGTCGTACTTGATGGCAACAGAGTTGAAGAATTCGACTACGAATCTGCATCGAAACGTCCCCTTAAGGGAAATATCTATCTCGCCAAAGTGACGAGGGTTGAACCCTCGCTCCAGGCCTGCTTCATTGAATATGGTGGTAACCGGCATGGATTTCTGGCGTTTTCGGAAATTCATCCCGACTACTATCAGATACCCACAGCAGATCGTCAGGCGTTGCTTGCCGCGGCCCGCGAAGTAGAGCGCCACGATGACGACGCCGATGAGATCGCTGACACACCACAGGGCCCACAGAACGAGGCCGCACATGAAGCTGAACCTCAAGCCCGCTTCCACAGCGAAAGCCATCCCGGACCCGACGCAGCTACCACCTCTGAAACAGACCAGCTCGGCCTTGCGGACGATGATGACGGTATTGTCGAGATTGTCACGATCGACGACGAGGACGTCTGGGTCCACGACCCCGAAGATAACGCTGAACTGGCCGGAGCGCCTGTGCTATCGAATGGTAGCACCTCTCAGGTACCAGAGGGTCAGAGCGACACGTCAACGGGCGAACACCTTTTCACTGAGTCTTTCGAAACTACCCCGCCAGGCTCTGACGGCCTGATACCCGCCACAGGCGACGCAGGCGACTCTGAACCTGCACGTGCCGACGACGTGATGGAAGAGTTGCCCCGCCGGGATCACCGCTCCTACCGGCGCTACAAAATTCAGGAAGTGATCAAACGCCGGCAAGTATTACTGATCCAGGTGGTCAAGGAAGAGCGTGGCAACAAGGGCGCAGCCTTGACGACGTACCTCTCGCTCGCCGGACGCTATTGCGTCTTGATGCCCAACACTGACCGGGGAGGTGGGATATCGCGAAAAATATCCAACGTTGCCGACCGCCGGAAACTTAAGGAAATGGCGGTCGAACTCGAAGTTCCTGAGGGCATGGGTGTCATCATTCGCACCGCTGGTGCCAATCGGACGCGCCAGGAAATTCGCCGGGACTTCGAATACTTGCTGCGCCAATGGGACTCTGTCCGGGATCTGACGCTCCGCTCCAGCGCCCCCACGCTTGTCTATGAGGAAGGCAACCTCATCAAGCGCACCATTCGCGATCTCTTCTCAAAAGATGTCGACGAAGTTCTGGTCGAGGGCGAACTGGGATATGCCGAAGCGCACGGCTTCATGACGATGCTGATGCCAAGCCACGCCGAAGCGGTCAAACACTACCGGGATGTCGTTCCCATGTTTCAACGCTACGGCGTCGAAGCAGCACTTGACAGTATGTTCAACCCGACCGTGCGTCTCCGCTCTGGCGGATACATCGTCATCAATCAAACGGAAGCGCTTGTTGCCGTTGACGTGAACTCGGGCAAGTCCACCCGCGAACACCACATCGAAGACACAGCCCTCAAGACCAATCTTGAAGCATCAGAAGAAATCGCACGCCAACTTCGTCTACGCGATCTCGCCGGGCTGGTTGTTATCGACTTCATCGACATGGAGGAGCACCGCAACAATCGCTCCGTCGAAAAGCGTCTGAAGGATTGCTTGCGCCATGATCGCGCGAGAATTCAGTTGGGCCGCATAAGCCCGTTCGGCCTGCTCGAAATGTCTCGCCAGCGCTTACGGTCCGGCATGGTCGAGGGCGCGACAACCGCTTGCCCGCACTGCGAAGGACGCGGCGTCATCCGCTCGGTGGGCTCGATGGCATTGCGCGTGCTCCGCGCTGTAGAAGAGTTTTGCCAGCACGAAAAAGTTCAGGCAGCAACACTTCGCGTACCGCCCGAGGTCGCGTTGTACATCCTCAATCACAAGCGCGCCCAATTGACGGCAATCGAAGACCGGAACGGCGCCTACGTCTATATCGAATCCCAACAGTCGCTTGCAGCCTCCGCCTACGAGATCGAACGCGGCGCCAGTGTACCCTTTGAACCGCGTAAACCGGCACTGACCGCCGTGACCATGGAAAGCGAACTTGAAGTCAATGACGACACGGAAATCGACGACACTGACGACGACGAAGACACAATTGCACCATCGCCACAGACCACGACCGACGATAGCCGCAAGCCAGTAGAAGCCGCCCAAGGTGAATCGGCAGAAAGCCAACGCCGCAAGCGCCGCCGCCGCCGTGGCCGGGACAGAGACCGTGAGCCACGCCCCGCACTCACTCCTGGCATGGGGCCACAACCGGACCTTCCACCAGTTCCCCCCTCCCTCGAGGTTCAAACTGCACACCTCAATGGCATCGAAACTGACTCGGATGACGAAGGCGATGACGCAGACGATGTCATAGACACAGCTGCAAATCCTGCCGCCACCACGGAAACTGCAGATGGCCAACGACGCCGGCGGCGCCGTGGACGCCGCGGTCGCCGGGGCCGGAAATTCGACGAAGGTACCGCGCCAGACCAGGCATCATCACCAATTGGACACCTGCCGACACCTGCCGAGGCGCTTGAGGCGCCAGAATGGCCCCGCACCGGTGGCTTCGACACAAGACCCGGTAAACTGCCTCCGGCTGCACGAAGGTCAGAGAGTTTTGAGCCGTACTCGGGCCTCGTGTCACAACCCGCCGCCCCGGCGGTCGAATCCGAGACAAGATCGTCCGAGCCCAAGCAAGAGCGTTCGAGCATTGCGACATTCTTCGGCTTTGGCCCGAAGTCCGAAGAACCTAAGTCCGCCGAGGGGAATGAAAACCCGCGCAAGGGCTGGTGGCAGAAGCGCTCCGAAGGCTAGCCCTGTTTCAGCGTGCCGCACCACCTGCTGATCGCAGCGGCGGCACGCTCTATGTCTGAGCACGAACTTGCATACGAAAATCTCACCCAACGCTTACCATCGTCAGGGTCGAAATCGATCCCGGGCGTTGCCGCAACACCTGCTTCTTCCAGCAGCCTCGACGTGAACACGGAAGACTCCAACCCAAATGGAGAAACATCAACGTACAAATAGAATGCGCCATCCGCGGGCGCCATAGCGCCAAACCCCGCGCGCTGAAGTGTGTGCATGAGCAACCTGCGGTTTGCCGCGTAACCTTTGACGTGGCCATCCAGCTCGCGCGTTGCGTCAAGCGCATGGAGTGCCGCCACTTGGGAAATCGCAGGCGCTGAGATGTAGAAATTTTGCGCCAGTCGTTCGACAGTGGTGACAATCCACTCCGGCACCACCATCCATCCGATCCGCCACCCCGTCATAGAGAAATACTTCGAAAAACTATTGATCACCACGACATCTGGCGAATAGGCCAACATCGTTTGCGCACTCGTCTCGTAGGTAATCCCATGATAAATTTCATCCGAAATCAGTCGCAACCCGCGCTCTGCGCAAAGACCGGCAATCCGCAAAAGCTCATCTGCGCTGACAACGCTTCCGCACGGATTGGACGGGCTGGCAATCAAAACGCCATCAATGTCCGGCACAGTGGCAAGAGTAGCTGCGGTCAACCGGAATTGCTCGGCCTGTCTACAATCGATAAGCCTTGGCCTGACACCAAGCGCGCGCGTGATGTTGCGATAGGCTGGATAGCCGGGATTTGCGATCGCCAGAGACTGCTCCACATCGAATAGAGCAAGAAACGCAAGTACGAACCCCGCCGAAGAACCGGTCGTAATGACAACGCGCTCGGGCGCCACGTCCACGCCGTAGACGGTTTGATAATGTTTGGAAATCCGTTCGCGAAGCTGGGGGCGGCCCAGAGCCTCTGTGTAGCCCAAAACCTGTTCACTCAAGGCCTGCTGTGCCGCTTCCAGTGCCAACTGTGGAGCCTTGGAAGAAGGTTGTCCCGCCTCAAGATGATATATGGTGCGCCCTGCACGCGCCAAAGCGTTGGCACGATCCAGTACGTCCATAACGCGAAACGGTTCAACTTGACTTCGATGTGATGGTTTCACAGACCGCAATTGCCTTAATTATGCGCCAGAACTGGTCTGGCCTTACCAAATACCGGCCAGAACTGCTCAAAACCCGCAACCGCGGGTATCATGCTTTCACAACCATGTGATTGACGGCCACAAGCCGCATCCGTACCGTTACAGCAATGCAGTATGAAGGGTTCGGGAAAAACGCAAGTGCGGCGGTTCCCACCGTGTGGTGCTGCGTAGTGTTGGAGGCAGACTTTGACGATCAACAACTCAGTTAAGTCGCAAGTTCGAGCACTCGCACTTGCCATGTTAGCGGCAACAACGCTGACTGTCGGCGATGCTGCGGCACGTGACAAAGCAGGTATCCGGGACGCAGAGATCGAACGAATTCTCCGCGGCTACAGCGAGCCCATTTTTCGCGTGGCTGGCCTTGATCCGAAGTCAGTGAACATCTACATCCTGAACGACGAGTCCCTCAACGCCTTTGTCGCCGGCGGTCAGAATGTTTTCATTCACACCGGGATGATCACAACGCTAAAGTCTCCCAACGAACTCAAAGGCGTCATCGCCCACGAAACCGGACACATTTCTGGAAGTCACTTGGCACGCGGTCCGGAAGCCATGGCCAAAGCAGAAGTCCCGATGATTATCGGCATGCTCGCCGGAATTGCCGCAATCGCCGCCGGCGCGCCTGATCTGGGCCTTGGATTGCTCATCGGCGCCCAGTCTTTCGCTCAACGTGAATTTCTCGCCTACAGCCGGACACAGGAATCCGCTGCCGACCAGGCAGGTGTCAAGTTCATGAATGCAACCGGTCAGTCGCCACGCGGCATGTATTCGGTTTTTGATCTCTTTGCCGACCAGGAAGCGTTGAGCGGCGCCAGACAGGATCCGTTCGTCCGCACCCATCCCTTATCGCGTGATCGCGCTGCTACGCTTCTCAATATGGTTGACGCGTCGCCCTTCAAGGACCGCACCGACACCGCAAAAGAGTTGGAAGACTACGCCTTGATGGTCGCAAAACTGCGCGGCTTCATCGAATCTCCCGAAATTGTACTTCGGCGTTATCCGTTCTCTGACCACAGCGCCCCGGCACGTTACGCACGCGCCGCAGCCTATTTCCGCTCGGCAGACCTTGAGAGCGCGCTGTCTCAAGTCGATAGCCTCATTCAAGAACGCCCCACAAACGCATATTTTTGGGAACTGAAAGGCCAAATCCTTGTTGAATCAAGCAAACCGAAGGAAGGCGTTCCGGCGTACCGAAAGGCCGCCCAGCTCGCCCCTGGTGAACCTCTGATCCAGACAGGCCTCGGGTCCGCCCTTCTCGCAACCGAAGACGAGGCGCTCGTGCCGGAAGCAATGAAGCATTTGAAAATTGCCCTGAAGGACGAACCTGAGAATGGTGCTGCGTGGTACTATCTTGCCGATGCCTATTCCCGTTCCGGCGACGAAGCACTCGCCGCACTGTCAACCGCCGAACGGTTTTTTGCGCTGCAGCGCTATCCTCAAGCCTTGAATTTTGCCCAGCGCGCGCAGACGAGGATCAAAGAAACGTCGCGGGATTGGCAACGCGCCAATGACATCATCTCGATTTCTCAAAACGCCATCACCAAAAACGGTGGCAAATAGTCCTTGCCGCTGTAATTCACATTTTACCAACCGATTGACATCATGACCATAAACCGTTCGACACTGATGCTCCTTGCGGGCGCTGTACTGATGATCGCTGCTGTATTCCTGGCCCTGCAAATAGCAAGCCGCGTCTCAAGCACTGATGACGTCCCTGCAACTGCCACAAGCAAAGCGGACATTGAACGCATCGTCAAAAATTACCTGCTTGAACATCCCGAGATCATTTTCGAAGCTGTAGAGCGATTCCAGCAAAAGGAGACCGACGGCCGCGTCGCCGGCATGCGCGAGGGCGCCAAGAAATTTGAAGCCGAACTCAACTACGAACCCGATGCGATTGTGGCCGGAAACCCCAAGGGCGATGTAACAATTGTAGAATTTTTTGATTACCGCTGCGGCTATTGCCGCAAGATTGTCAAAGACATCACCACTTTGCTGAAGCAAGACGGTAATATTCGATTGGTGTTGAAAGAGTTCCCGATTTTATCCGCAGAATCCGACTTGGCCGCCCGTGCAGCAGTCGCCTCGGTCGCCCAGGGCAAATACTGGGATTTTCATTTGGCGTTGATGGAAGCTGAAGAACTGAGCCAAGAGAGTATATTCGCTATTGCCAAAAATACCGGCATCGACGTCGAGCGCCTGAAAGTTGCCATGCAATCACCAGGCGTCATCAAGACCATCAGCAACACCCAAGCGCTCGCCAAAAAATTGGGCATCGACGCAACGCCGACATTTTTCATCGGTGGCCAGCCGTTCTCGGGCGCACTGCCGCTTGAAAGCTTGAAGGAAGCTGTCGCCGCCGCACGCAAGGCCAAGCAGTCTTAAATCAAGCCTGCCAACGGCGACGACGGGTCGGCATACAATTTCTTCTTCATCCGGCCTGCCAAATAAGCGAGCCGCCCCGCTTCGACTGCGCACTTCATGGCACGCGCCATCATCAGGGGATCATTCGCCTCGGCAATCGCCGTATTCATCAGCACACCGTCGCAACCCAACTCCATCGCGATCGCCGCGTCCGAAGCAGTTCCGACCCCGGCATCAACGAGCACCGGCACACGCGCCGCTTCAATGATGAGACGAATATTGATCGGATTCTGAATGCCCAACCCTGAACCAATCGGCGCGGCCAATGGCATAATTGCGGCCGCTCCTGCATCCTCAAGGCGCTTGCACAGCAACGGATCGTCACTGCAATAAACCATCACGTCAAAGCCCTCTTTGACCAGAACTGCAGTCGCCCGAAGAGTTTCGATCATGTCAGGATAAAGCGTCTTGCGATCACCCAAGACTTCCAACTTGACCAACGTCCAACCACCAGCTTCGCGCGCCAAACGCAGTGTCCGCACCGCCTCATCTGCTGTATAACACCCCGCCGTGTTCGGCAAATACGTGTAGGACTTGGGATCGATAAAATCGATCAGCTTGGGACTGCCTGGCTCACTGACATTCACCCGCCGCAGCGCAACGGTGACGATCTCAGCGCCTGACGCCTCTAGCGCCGCCGCGTTTTGCGCGTAATCTTTGTATTTGCCTGTGCCAATAATCAGCCGGGAGGTAAACGTCCGGCCCGCAACGATCCATGTATCCTGACGAGTATCTGTCATGGGCGTTGCCTAGCCGCCACCCACAAAATTTACAATCTCCAACCGGTCACCCTCATGTAACAGAGTTGTCGCATGGGCCGATCGCGGAACAATCTCAAGGTTCCGTTCCACCGCGATTTTACGCGCGTCCCAACCCAGGCTTTCAATGAAATGCAGCACCGAAATCGCGCCCGGCAACTCGTACTCACGCCCGTTGACTTGAATGCGCATTGGTCCAGGTAACTCCGCTTGTCCGATTCCACCAACCCCGTCAACACTGTTACAGGGCCAAAACTCACTATCTACCGGCAAGAACGGTCCTTTCGTGCTCGTCCAAGACTGGTTATAACAACCCCGAATTATACCCCTGACACAAGATACCCTTCCGGAAGCAATGGCCAAACCCCTGTTTGTCATTAACGGTCCCAATCTCAATCTCCTGGGCACGCGGGAGCCTGAGATTTACGGGCACGCGACCCTTGCCGAAATCGAAATTCAATCGCGCAGTTGCGCCGCTACCCTGGGGCTTAACCTTGAGTTCCGTCAAAGCAACCATGAAGGCCAACTCGTAGACTGGATTCAAGAGGCGCGCCTGTCCGCTTCCGCTCTCGTCCTGAACGCAGGTGCCTACACGCATACGTCAGTGGCCTTGCATGATGCCCTCAAAGCCCTGCAACTGCCTGCAATCGAAGTCCACATATCCAACCCGTACCGCCGCGAGCCTTTCCGCCACACATCCTATGTGTCACCTGTTGTCACAGGTGTCATTTGTGGAATTGGCGCGCAGGGCTACACCTTGGCCATCCAGGCCTTGGCCACTCTGATCAAAGCGCCCTGACCCGCGCCGCCGTTGAAAAAGGATCAAGCATGAGTAAAGAAGAAAAGCCCGTCAACGATCCGCTGGAATCGAAACTGATCCGCGACCTTGCCGGAATTCTCGATGAAACGGGCCTCAGCGAAATCGAAATCGAGAAAGCCGGATTGCGTGTCCGTGTAGCGCGCACGTTGCACGTGTCGGTAGCTCCGGCCATAGCAGGCACTGCGCACAAGCCGAACGCCGCGCCAACGAAGGCAGACTTGTCAGGCCACCCTGGCCTATTGGCGTCACCAATGGTCGGCACCGCCTACATGTCCACCTCTCCAGGCGCTCCACCCTTCGTGAAAATCGGCGACATGGTCATTGAGGGTCAAACGCTGGTTATCATCGAGGCAATGAAGACCATGAATCAAATCCCGGCGCCACGGGCTGGCCGAATCACGCAAATTATTGTCAACGATGGTCAGCCCGTAGAATTTGGCGAGCCCATGATGATCATTGAGTAAGTCCACAAGTTTTTCAGTGAGCGCAGCCCGCCATGTTTGACAAAATCCTCATCGCTAACCGTGGTGAGATCGCGATGCGCATCAATCGCGCTTGCCATGAAATGGGTATCAAGACCGTCGCCATCCATTCGACGGCCGATGCCAATGCCATGCACGTTCGCATGGCCGACGAAAGCGTGTGCGTTGGGCCGGCCCCTGCCAGCGGAAGCTATCTCAACATCCCGGCGATTGTTACCGCCTGCGAAATCACCGGCGCCCAGGCCGTTCATCCAGGGTATGGCTTCTTGTCCGAGAATGCCCGGTTTGCCGAAATTATTGAAGAGCACGGGTTGATATTTATTGGTCCCGCACCAGCGCACATTCGTTTAATGGGCGACAAAATCGAAGCCAAAAAGGCGGTCCAGCGTCTTGGCATTCCCGTGGTCCCTGGGTCTGACGGCGGCATTACAGACGATGACGAAGCCAAGTCCGTCGCCGCATCCGTTGGCTATCCCGTTCTTGTCAAGGCGTCAGCCGGAGGCGGCGGACGCGGAATGAAGGTGGCAAGAAACGAAGGCGAGCTTTCGTTGGCTCTATCGATGGCAAGAACTGAAGCCAAGGCCGCATTCGGGAACGACACCGTTTATCTAGAAAAATACCTCCAACTGCCCCGTCATATTGAGATTCAAGTCCTCGCCGATCGCTTTGGAAAAGTAGTTCACCTTGGCGAACGCGATTGCTCACTTCAACGCCGCCACCAAAAAGTGTGGGAGGAAGCAGGTTCTCCCGCTCTCAACGCTGAAGCCCGCGACAAAATTGGCCAAACCGTCACTGATGCACTGACTGAACTTGGCTATCTCGGCGTCGGCACAGTCGAGTTCTTGTATGAAAATGGCGAATTCTATTTCATCGAAATGAACACCCGCCTGCAAGTCGAGCACCCTGTCACCGAAATGATCACCGGCCTCGACCTTGTGCGTGAGCAGTTGCGCGTCGCACACGGCGGCGCCATCGGCTTCAATCAGGCAGACGTCACATTTTCCGGTCATGCCATCGAATGCCGGATCAATGCCGAGAATTCCAAAACTTTCCGCCCCTCACCGGGACTCATCAAGGACTTCCACGTGCCCGGCGGCCTGGGAGTGAGGGTGGATTCCGCAGCCTACTCCGGTTATCGGATCCCACCCTACTACGACAGTTTGATCGGCAAACTCATTGTTCATGGAAAAAACCGGACCGAGTGTTTGATGCGCCTCAGGCGCTGTCTGTCCGAATTTGTTATTGATGGAATTGAAACGACAATACCATTGTTCCAGTCTCTGGTAACCGAAGCCAATATTATCGACGGCGACTATTCAATTCACTGGCTGGAGAATTTCCTGAAGCGCAAGTCCGATTAGCCCAAGGGCGTGCCATGACGACGCCACGACGCCCGCCAGCATTGATCACCGCAAAGATTCTGCTCTCCGAATACCGCAAGGGCCATTTTCCGATGGCCGAAGCGCGCAATGACGAAGACGTTTATTGGTTGGATCCGGAATGGCGTGGAATTTTGCCGCTCAACGAATTCCAAACGCCCAAGCGCCTGGCACGCACGATGCGCTCAAGCAAATTTAGCGTTACCGTCGACACGGTTTTTGAAATGGTGATTTCGCAGTGCGCCGCGACCGGTCACCAGCGCACAAACACCTGGATCAACCAGCTGATCGAACGCTCGTATATCAATCTGTTCGGCCAAGGTCACGCGCACAGCGTTGAAGTCTGGGACGGCAAAGAACTGGTAGGTGGCCTCTACGGTGTTTCCATCGGCGGCGCCTTTTTTGGTGAAAGCATGTTCAGCCGCCGCACCGATGCCAGCAAGATCGCTCTCGTACACCTGGCTGCGAGACTGAGAGCCGGCCGCTACAAACTGCTGGACAGCCAGTTCATCACCGAACATCTCAAGCAATTCGGCGCGATAGAAATTGCACGCGACCACTACAAGGCGTTGCTCGCCACTGCGCTGAAAACGGATGCAGACTTCTACGTGTTGGGTGGAACAGGCGCCGTATTGGCCGCAGGCGCCGTCTTGCAACCGACAACCCAGACATCGTAGACCGCGTGTTCAAGCGCATTGAGCGCCGGACTTGAGGCAAACATCCATCCCGAAAAAATCTTCTGCGTGGTGCCGTCCGGCTTGCGCTCTTGAATCTCGAGAAAGGCCGCAGATTCCGGCGGTTCCTCGGGTGGGCGGGTCTTGCACGCAAAAGCCGTAATAATCAGCGTATTGTAAAAAACCTTTTGCTTGAGCGCCGCATCAAACTTGGCGGTTCGCGCGGCCACCTTATCGATCCCGCCCAGCACCACACCGGTAGCGATCGGCGCGATACCTGATGGCACTGGCACCACAACTTCCGGCGGAGGCGGCATCACTGGCGCCTCAAAGGGAGTCTCGGAGGGCGGAAGCGGCGTACTCTCGACAGGCGGAGACGGGTCGTTTTCCTCAGGCTCGGGAACCGGGGTCTCAACCGGCGGCGGTTGAATATCAGGCTGCGCCAACGCAAATCCTGCCGCACCGGCAAAAAGCACCGACAACGCAAACGCTTTCGTGGACAGTGAACCGTACATCATCAAAAACTCAATACCTCACTCAACTTGACTAGGGCGTCGCTGGAGCCGGAGCCCCGGTGTTACCCTCTGGCGCTGCCTCAGGCTGCTTCGTTTCATCACCGCCAACCATGGCTTTGCCGATCAGTGACAGAAAATCTATCGAGCCTTGCGTGACTTCAAATTCCGAGCCCGCCTTCATCATGGTGTCGCTACCCCCAGGAGAAATCGCAAGGTATGAGCCGCCCAGCAATCCCTCGCTCGAAACCTTGATCGATGAATCATCCGGCACCGCGACGTCATTCTTGATGCTCATGCGGACAAGGGCACGATAGGTTTTTTGATCCAGCACCTGCGAAATCACAGTTCCGATCTTGATACCCGACAAGCGCACATCTGTCCCGACGCTTATGCCATCGACGCGATCAAACTTTCCAACCACTTCATAGCCCTGGACGGCACCGGATTCCGTGGTGTTCCAGCCATAGTAAAAAAAGACGCCCGCTACGACTACAACGGCGGCGCCAATCAGCGTCTCTACAAATCCATTCTGCATCAGTTTCCCCTATTCTGGCCGCCAGGCTTCATAGTCACCCGTCGCGTGTGCACGCTGCCCGTCACCCAAAAGGCTGCCGGGCGGCCGGTACGCATTTGGCGTGCCCGTCAAATTGGGCACGTGTTCTTTCTCCCACGATTTCACTTTCGGCGGCTCTACTGTCGGCGGATGAGGAAAGGTGTGATGCAGCCAGCCGTGCCATTCGGCCGGCACCAGCGAGGCTTCGGCGAGATTTTTGTACAACACCCAGCGACGCACCCCGCCCTTGGTTTGATAATACGAATTACCCAACACATCTTCGCCAACGAAATTGCCGTTCCGCTGGGTATAAATCCAGGTACCCAGCGTATTGCCGTTCCACCAGGTCAGCAGCCAATTCAAAAACTTGATCATCGAAACCCATGACTCAAATGAAGCGCGGACTATGACGCGAGAAACGTTGGCAGGTAAAGCTCTGGAACCAACTTCCAAATGCGTTCAATGCAGAGGCGCAGCCGCCGTCACTTCCCCGAAAAGTTGTATTCCAAGCGAAGCGCTACTTTTAGCTGAATTTCGCTCAGGGCGCAACAAAGCCTGCGCCTTTGGTAGCACCCGGATTTCAATCCGTCGCTTCACATCCAGGTATATTTTAGCCGCCGCCACCAAATCCGCCTTCGTGATGCTTTGAAGGTCACTAAGCTGTGAACGCACGGCATCGAGGGCGCGGGGATCGCTCTGCGCATCGTTGATCGCGCCCGCCCAATAGCCGTTGGTTTGCCGGCTTTTTTCGATCGATTTTACAATCGGTGCGCGCGCTCGATTGATCAGATCGTCGCTGTAAGCGCCCGATTTGAGTTCCTCCACCACCTGATCCAGCGTTTTGTAGAACCCCGCGACCAGCTCGGGTTTCGTCTCGGCTGACGCAATGATGTAGCCAAAATCCGGATATACGGATGAGAACGAACTGCCGGCCGAGGGAGAATAGGTCGCCCCCTGCGCCTCGCGAAATTCATCGGTCAGCCTGACTTTGAGCATCTCCCGCAACAGCGACAATGTCCGCGCCCGGCGTGGATCAGAATAAAAATCCGGCCCCGGCCAGGCCACATACCCCAGCGCCTGATCCGCCTGTCCGTCATGAACGAATTTCAGCGACTGCCCACGCTTCGGGAAACGCACATCCCGGGCGCCCACAGGCACCTTGAGTTTGCCCCGCGCCGCAGGGAAAGCACCGAAGGTCGAGGCCACCGCCGCAGTCGCCGCTTCCGCACTGATGTCGCCAACAATGGAAATCTCGATCGGAGCAGCGCGCAGCGCCGGCCCCACCACCGCCTCCACATCGCGCATGGTGATGGACTTCATCTGCTCAAGCGTCGGAAACGCCCAGCGCTTGTCGCCCGAGCGCAGCAACGACGAGGTCTCGCGCGAAAGCACCCGCCCGGGGCTCGACGACATTTGCTTGATGTAACTCTCCGCCGCCACCTGCAAGCGCTCCAGACCCAAACCCCGATAGGCAGGATCGGTGGCATAGGCGGCCATCAGTTGCAGCTGCAGCAGCAGGTCGCGCTGGTTCGTCCGCCCGTCAAATTCGAAGGCGTCATCATCCAGGTCCAGGTCCGTGGACACAATGCGTCCGGCCAGCGCCTCTTCCAACTCGTCCGTCGTCAGGCGCTTAAGCCCGCCTTCCGTAAAGCTGAACGGCAAAGCCCAATACATCCCAACTTTGCTGGCCGGCAACTGCAAAAACCCGCCGCCAAAGCGTATGGAGACATAAACCGTATCCTTCTCGTATTCGGTCTGTTTGACATTCAGCTTCACCCCGTTTTTGAAGCCAATCAGCGAAACCCCCATATCAGCCACTTCGCGACGCTCCACCACTTCACCGGACTTACCGAACTCGGTGTAGGGGAAGACTTTCGCGGCCTGACTTGCGGGCGCCGCCACAGCCACTTTGCGGCTGCTTTCATAGGCGCTTGCGATTGCCGCTTCGCCGCCCTCGATCTTCTGCCCGGATGTCACGAACGCCACCGGCCCGTAGCCTTGCATTATATCGCGCAGCTCCTCATTGGCCGCCGCCGCAGTCAATCCTGACGCGTATTTCTCAAACCGGGCTAGCTGGTCCGCCGGATGTGAAAAGACATGCCGGCTTTCGAACCCTGAAACAATTCCACCAGCCAGTTCGCTCGTCGTCCGCGTTGACGCCGTCGCCGCGCTGTCCGTGAGGCCGGCCCGCCACTCCGCTATCTCCCGCGCCATCTCGGCCTCCAGCACACCATGCTCCACGGCGCGCCGGAGTTCCTGTTCGCCAGCCTGCATCGCCGCACGCCACTGCCCCGGCCGCGCATCAGCTGACAGCGACAAGGTATTGGATACACCCCGTGATTCAGACCAGCTCACACCCGCCGACACGAACGCAGGCTTGCCCTCCCGCGCTATGCGACCGAGCCGCCGGTTGATCACACTTATTGCCAATTCACGCTTGGCATTGCGCTCACGATTGGCGGCCGTATCGGGCAGATCGGTTGGCGGCCGAAACCAGATGACCGAGACTTCCTCCGGCAGGTTTGCTTCGACATGCGACTTGACCACCAGCTCGCGCGCCTTGGGCAAACCCATTTCGGGATCGCGAGAGGGTTCGCCTTCGCCCTTCCAGTCTGAAAATTTCGCCCGGATTTTCGCCTCGATCTCGGCCACATCGAAATCGCCCGTCGCCACCAGCAACGTGCGTTCGGGCCTATAGAACCGCCTGTAGTAATCCGCGATCAATTCCCGTGTCGCGCCCTTGATCGTTTCGGTGGTCCCGATCGGCATCCGCTCCGCCAGGCGCTGGCCTTCGTACCAAACCCGCCATTGCGCTTCGAAAGCCCGGTATTCCGGCGTATTGCGCGAGCGCTGTTCCGACAGCACCACGCCCTTCTCGCGATCGATCGCTTTTTGATCCAGGGTCAACCTGTCCCCAATTTCGCGAAACAGCATCAACCCCGTATCGATCAGATCGGCCTCGTTCTTCGGCAGCTCCAGCATGTAAACAGTTTCGTTGCTACTCGTAGAGGCGTTGGTGTGCGCCCCAAACGCCAAACCCTTGCGCTGCAACAGTTTTACGAACTCGCCTTCCGGCACATTCGTCGAGCCATTGAAGGCCATGTGCTCCAGAAAATGCGCCAGCCCGCGCTGCTGCCCGGTTTCCTGCAAGGATCCCGAGGCAATCCTGAACCGCAGCGACACCGCCCCCGCCGGCTGCACGTTGCGCATGATGGCAAAGCGCATCCCGTTCGCCAACACCCCGTACTTCACCGCCGGGTCGGGCCGAAGGTCGCTGCCCTCATGCGGCCAGAAACTATAGTCGGGCCGGTCCGCCAGCGCCCCCTGGGCGACAAGCCCTGGCTCCGGCTGGGCGCAGGAGGCCAGCAAACCGGCCACGCAAATCAGCCAAAAAACCTTACCCACGCCAAAACACATCAAAACACTCCCAAAACAGCCCATTCAGTTGTCGCCCGCCCCGCCACCCCAAGTCCAGCCCCAAAAACCGGCCGTTTTTCGCCCCTTTTTTTTGGACATTTGAGACAGGAGGACACAGGACACTGTCCCAAAAACACTGTCCTATATGTCCTGTCCTGTTCGCCCCCTATCCCGGTGAGGTGCGGTCTTAAAGTTCAACCAAAGTTATCCAATGCATCACAGTGTAACATTGGCGGCTGGGCGCCGTTTTTGGCGTAACAAACGCGTCACATTGCGTAACAGAACCGCAACAGATTTCAGGAGCACCCACAGGCCCCGCAAAGCGCCAGTGGCGAGTCATATTGAGAGCGCGGGAGATGGCCGATGGTCTGTGTATACACCGTTGCATGCATACGTGCATATAAGCTCTTTTTAACCTCGTTTTCTCGCAGAAACACTGCCTTTTTTGCCTCCTGCCAATTTCAAAAATATCTGCATGTATGCATGCACGGTCATGGAACCTATTCAGTCTTGATCGGGGCCTGGAACAGATTCCAAATTCATATTCAAATCGCAGCGGCCAGACACGCAAACAGGCGCGCCTGATTAGATGGAACGAATGTAGAACTATTTTGCACGAGTGCAAGCGCAAATCAGTTGCGGCGGCCAGAATTGATGCCAAGCCAATCCGCATAGCCCGCATCGCGCGGCGAAATCACTGCAGGCGCCGCAGGCCAGGCAATGCCGAATGCCGGATCATTCCAGCGCACCCCCAGCCCGTGGCCCTCAACGAAAGCCCGCCCCATCTGGTAGAGCAGCTCGCTATCGTCCTCGAGCGTCAAAAACCCGTGCGCGCAGCCCTCCGGCACGAACACGCCGTTCATGGCGTGGCACTCGAGCACGACCCCCAGCCACTGCCCGCGCGTCGCACTACCGGCGCGCAAATCAACCACGACATCGAAGGCCCGCCCGCGAACAGCGCGCACAAACTTGGCCTCGGCAAATGGCGGCTCCTTATAGTGCAGCCCGCGCAATGTACCCGCCGCGAGGTTTCCCGACAGGTTGATTTGCGCCGTCGCAAATTCAATGCCGGCCCGCGCAAATTCGTCCGCGCAGAACACCCGCGCAAAGTGCCCCCGCTCGTCGCGATGCGGCTCAGCCTCAACCACAAACACACCCGCGATCTTTTGAGGAATAAAGCGCATCCCTAAAACACCTCAAGCGCCGGGATCGCCGTCACGAACTTTCCGCCCCAGTCGCGTATACCGGCCATCTGCAGCGCCACTTCGTCTTTGATGTTCCACGGCAGGATCACAACGTAATCCGGCCGCCTAGCCAACAGCGCTGCTGGGCTGACAATCGGCACGTGACTGCCCGGCAGCAGCTTTCCTTGCTTGGCGACATTGGCGTCGGCGACAAACGCGATGTCCCGCGCGCCAACGCCGCAATAGTTCAAAAACGTGTTGCCCTTGGCCGCCGCACCGTAGGCCGCGACAAGCTTTCCATCCGCCTTTGCGCCTTGCAGCATTGACAAGAATCCATCGCGAACCGCCCCCACGCGCGCGCCGAGCGCGGCGTATCCTTGCGGTGTGTGCAAGCCCGCCTCCCGCTCTTGAGCGAGCAACTGCGCGACACGTTCGCCTGGTGCATGATCGCTGCCCTCAAGCGCCGCATAGACGCGCAGCGAACCACCATGGGTCGAAAGCTCCTCGACATCGAATATCCGCAAACCCGCCGCTTTGAAAATCGTCTCGACCGCGTGCAGCGACAAATACGAATAGTGCTCATGATAAATGGTGTCGAACTGCAAGCCTTCGATCAGGCGCTGCACATGGGGAAATTCAAACGTCGCAACCCCCTCGGGCTTCAGCAACGCCGCAAAGCCGCGCGTAAAATCCGCTATGTCCGGCACATGGGCCAGCACATTGTTGGCGGCAATCAGATCGACGCCACCCGTCTCAGCGCAAAGCCCGCGCGCAAACCGCTCACCGAAAAACTCAACCCGGGTCGGGATGCCCTTGGCAACCGCCGCCGCAGCCGTCCCGTTCGTGGGCTCAACCCCCAACACCGGCACACCGCTCGCCACAAAATGCTGCAGCAAATAGCCATCGTTGCTGGCGACCTCGACAACCAGCGACTGCGCGCCCAACCCAAACCGCGAAATCATGCGCTGCGCGTAAGCCTTCGCGTGCTCAACCCAGGTCGTCGAATACGAGGAGAAATAAGCATAATCCGCCGAGAAAATTTCATCCGCCGGGGCGTCATAATCCGTCTGCACCAGCAAGCACGTCTCGCAAACACAAATGCGCAACGGATAGCGCCGTTCCAACGCTTCCTGGCCGGGCACCACATACGAGTTCGAAAATGGCTGCTCGCCCAAATCCAAAACGGGCGCCGCCAACGCGTCGCCACAGAAGCGGCAATTTTGCGTGCGGCCTGTCATGAAAGCCCCCCATCGTCTGCAGCCGCTAACGCGGCGCAGCCACTTCCCCCGCAAGCGGGGGCAGACAGATAATCTGGTGTCTTCCCCCGCTTGCGGGGGAAGTACCTGCGCAGCTCTTGTGGCTCGCAGGGGATGGGGGGCAGTGGCCCCTTTCGAGTCAATTCTATGGTCCATTGGTATGCGCCATATAGCGCGCAATCTGCGCCAGCGAAATCGCACGGGCATCAGCACCTGCCGCATGCGACCTAAACCACGCCGCCGTCCAGTCGATCGTTTGCCCAGCATCAAGCAGCGACCTCCAGCCCAGGACCTTCTCCGCCTTAGCGCATGACAGCGCCAGCGCCGGCATTTCTTTCTGCAGCACCCCCAGCTCCTGCACCCAGCCCCGCTGCTCGCCCAGCGCCAACTGCATCGCCTCAACCAGTTCGCGCACCGGCCGGCTCTGCCCTTCGCGCGGACCAAAATTGAGCGCAGTCGGAACTGCCGCCGCACGCGCTAGATGCTCGGCGTAAACGAAATATCCGCACAGGCAGTCCAGCACATGCTGCCACGGCCGCGTCGCGTCGGGATAGCGCAGGCTCAAAGCGACGCCCGCCGCGTGCGCGCGCAGAATGTCGGGCACGATGCGATCCTCGCTGAAATCACCCCCGCCGATAACATTGCCACCGCGCGCCGTAGCAACGCGCACCGCGCCTTCGCTGAAAAACGAACGCCGGTACGACGCCACCACAATCTCAACCGCAGCCTTCGATGCTGAATAGGGATCATGCCCCCCCAACCGCGAATCCTCATTGAACGGCCTCGCGGACCCGTCATTCTCGTACACCTTGTCGGAGGTCACGATCAGGCAGGCTCGCAATGACTTCAATCCGCGTGCCGCCTCCAGCAGGTGCACGGTGCCCATGACATTGGCAGCGAACGTCTCCACCGGCTCGCGATAGCTGCGCCGCACCAGCGCCTGTGCCGCCATGTGAATGATGATTTCCGGATCAGCCTCAATCAAGATTTTGTGGACCGCCGCCGCATCACGCAGATCTGCGATGCAGCTTTTCCCACTCGCGCCGGCATTCGCGAGCTCGAACAGATTCGGCGACGCATCGGGCGCCAGCGAAAGCCCAGTGACGTTGGCACCCATTTCGCCGAGCCACAGCGCCGCCCACGCGCCCTTGAAACCGGTATGACCGGTCAAAAGCACGCGACGCCCGCGCCAGAATTCCGCAGACGGCAAACCCGCCATTTCAACTCCACACTTTCCACGGCGCCGTGCCGCTGTCCCAAAGCGACTCCAACCGGTTTTTGTCGCGCAGCGTATCCATGGGCTGCCAGAACCCCAGATGCGTAAACGCCATCAGCTGCCCGTCGCGCGCCAGCCCTTCCAGCGGCGCAGATTCCCAGGCCATGTCGTCTCCCGCAATCCGGTCGATCACCCGCGGATGCAACACGAAGAACCCGCCATTGATCAGCGCATTATCGCCGGGCGGCTTTTCAGTGAAGCTGGCCACTCGCTGCCCCTGCAGTTCCAATGCGCCATAGCGCCCAGGCGGCACAACCGCCGCGATGGTCGCGTCCTTCCCGTGGGACTTGTGAAACTCGAGTTCGGCCGAAATATCCAGGTCTGTGACCCCATCGCCATAGGTCAAACAAAATGGCTCATCCGGGTTCAAATAAGGCCGCACGCGCTTCACCCGCCCACCAGTATGGGTATCATCGCCCGTATCCACCACCGTCACCTTCCACGGCTCCGCACTCGAAGCATGGTAAACAATCTCGCCCGACTTCAGGTCAACGCTGACATCCGAGCGGTGAAGCCGGTAATTGGCGAAATACTCCTTGATCATGTAGCCGCGATAACCAGCGCAAACAATGAAATCGGTCAACCCGTGCGCCGCATAGATCTTCATGATATGCCAAAGTAACGGGCGCCCGCCGATTTCGATCATGGGCTTGGGGCGAATGTGAGTTTCCTCGGAAATCCGCGTGCCGAGACCACCAGCTAGGATTACTGCTTTCATTGAATTTTCTTTCCGGCAAAATACATGCTTTGCAGATGGCCCGAGTTGACCGCACGCGCCGACCCTAGCATAACCTAGCCTCAACCCCACGTGCGGAGCGGACAGGGCATGGCCCGTGTAACGATTGGCGTTCCGGTGTTCAATGCCGAAAGCCTGTTGGAACGATCATTGGACAATCTCGCGGCCCAAACATTTCGGGACTTCAATATTATTGTTTTGGACAACGCCTCCACGGATCGCACCAGCGCGATCATAGAAAAATTTGTCCAAAAAGACACACGCTTTTCGCATCGAATTCAACCCTACAACAAAGGCTGCCGCCAGAATTTTGTCGATGTTCTGGCAATGGCTGAAACTCCCTATTTCATGTGGCGTGCGTACGACGATTATTCGAGTGTTAACTTTATCGACGAGCTGGTTCGCCTGCTGGACGCAACCCCCAACGCCGCATTGGCCGTTGGCCGTACTGTAATGGAAAAGCGAGGCCGCAGCCGGGTCAAAGTGTACCCACAACAGTGGCCCTCCGAACCCAATGACGTGTACGCGGCTCGTTTGGTGGTCCGCGCCCGTGCGGGATGGATTTATGGGCTCTATCGAACAAACGAATTGAGGTGGAGCCTAAATCACGTCGTCGCACACTTTGAGCACGTGCATGCATTTGACCCCTTGACCATCTTACCGTTTTTGATTCAGCGCCGGGTGGTAGGAACGGACAAAGCGGACTTTATTCAGGGCTTTGTCGATGTGGACAATGGTGCTCAGGAATCCGGCATTATCGATCCAGAAATGATGCAGAAACTGCGCGACGATTTTCGCCGCTATTGCAGCATCCACTTGCCTTCACTTGTCGGCACGCAAGCAGTAAGAGGACTGATGAAACCTGCGCTCTGGCACTACGCTGACAGGTCATATCGCTGGCTTAAGATTTTGAATGCGCGGACGAGAATGTTCTTCGGCGAAAAGCCTCATGCCCCAACAACAAAATACGACGCCGTGCCCGTCGCCGCGAACATAAGCTCCAACACGAACGAATAGCCTCAAGAGTATCCATCAATTATTTTCGTCTCGATCAGCTGGCCGCGTTTTCTTGGCTGCGCCAATAGTCCAGCGCCGCGGCAAGCCCGTCGTCCAGACTGACCGAAGGTCTAAACCCCACCTCATCCCGCAGCCTCGACACATCCGGAAATGACGCGGCTGGCTCATTCGGGCGATCTGGCAATGCCCCAATCGCAAGCAGTTCCGGTCGCCCTGACAACGTCGCCAGTTTTTTCGCGATCGATGCAATCGGCGCCGCATCCCCCGAACCAATGTTGACACACCCCCGCACATCCGACCGCGCTACAGCAGCGATGGCCGCCCCTACATCCCCCACATGCATAAAGTCGCGCAGCGCCTTTCCCGACGACATTTTGGCCGTCTCACCCTTGACGAACGACCGGCACAAAGAAGACACCAACCGCGCCGGATGTTCGCCATCCCCATAGAGCATAAATACACGCGTCCACACGAACGAGTGCCCCAGAGATAAAGCCAACGCCTCAATCGTACGCCGTGCTGTATCTTTGGCCAACCCATAGACCGTGTCAGGCTCAATACGTGACGTGAGTTCGCAAAACGGTGATGCAGCGTCGGGCGCGTATTCCGCTCCTGTCCCAACGCCGACAAACCGCGATGCCCCGCGCGAATAAGCTTCCTGCGCCAGGAATACCGAGGCTGCCACCCAATCCGCATTCGCAGGCGCGGCCCAATACTTGCCGTGCTCAGTGTACCAAGCGCAATGAACCACAATTTGCGGCGCCACGTCAGTAACGAGCTTGACGACCTGCTCACGAGATAGCAGATCCACCGTCTGCCAATTGACCCCGGTTAACTGCGGGCTCTGCACGTTGCGGCCACAAGCGTAGACCTCGACGCCAGTGCGAGCCAATGCAGACGAAACATGGCGGCCGATGAAGCCGTTAGCGCCGGTGACCAGGATACGGGCCATGTCTCCCACTGTGCAAGTTACCTCCGGTGTCATTCTTCTGCTTGCCCACCAATCCGGGGCCAGCGCCATCCGATCTCGGCACGAACGCGCTTGGCCCATGAAAGTTTTGGTACGACCGCATTCTCACCCCAGGCTAGACGAGCAAGTTTTAATCGTTTGGCAGCGCTGCCGGCTTGATAATGGTGCGTCCGGTTGTCGGCGATCAGTAATCCTTCTTGCTGACCGGAGCGAAACGTTCGGCTGATCGGCCATCCGTCAGTGGACCAAGCCCTTCCATTGCGATCGACCAAAAGAGGAACCAGTCCCCGAGCAACGATTTGTCGTGTTAGGCTTGCTGTGCCGGCTTCCAGCCGGTTTGTGTCGGCCTTCGTTTCCAGTGAGCCAGTTTCTATGGCGTTAAAGAGCACCCTATCGATCATGAACGCGTTAGTCCGCACGTTGACATTTGGAAACGACAGACCTGGTATCGTCTCGTAACTGCCCGTCGCCGCGACAACGCCGGTTTGCGGCACGCGATCAAAGGCCGATAGGTAGTGTGCAAGCCAATTCGGCGCCAGAATTCTGCTGTAGGAGTTCAGAAACAGAAAACGATCATGGTCGAAATTGTTCGCCGCTTCACGATAAACGTTCAAATCGTACCTCGTGTCAGACGTTCTGAACACGCGAACAGGACAAGCCAGTCGATCACGAAACTCATCCAGCGCTGGATCGTCCTGCTCGTTTGGAAACTCCTTCAGCAGGTAGATAAGATCGAAATCGGCTCCAGCTGCATTACGTGCTAAGCTGTCGAGAAACGGCCAACTCCATTTTTTGAAATTGTGCCACCGGGAAAGGTAAACAACAGCCGTGCGACCTCGCCCACTACTCACGCGCGGCCCCTGGCCGACTGAAAAGCGTCGCGGCAACGCAATGCGTCACCGCAGCCTTGTGGGGCGCTCGCGGGACTAGTAGAACGCAAGCTTTGGCGCAGCCGTTTTGGTAACCACCCGCGCCGCGAATCCTCTGTCAACATTCTCCCATCGCCTGTATGTAGGACGGTATCATCATGCGCCCAGTCAAACTCTTGCCATCCTTCGATCTACTTGTCAAAATGATCGAACAATCTGGGTCCGCGAAAGCCGATTTTTTCGGGTTCGACTTCAAGGAGGACGGTCTTTTCCTGCAGCAGGACCCCGAGGAGTACGCCGCGTTCGTAACCTACATGGTCAACAACGTCCCACCGGCATCGCTGTCGTTGGACATTGGGACAGCGGCCGGCGGCCAGACGAAGTTCCTCAGGGACTATTTCTCCGCCGGCAGAACGATCGTAGTCGACGACGGCCAGCACGCCGACTTTGCACAGTGGCGCCGGATAAAACCTCTCGTCAACAGCGAGATTGTCCTCGAGATCATCGGAGATTCTCACGCTCCTAGTACGCGCGAGAAACTGATGCCCTACCGGGGCCAAGTCGACGTCGCGTTCGTCGACGGTGATCACAGCTATCGCGGCCTGCGCAAGGACATCTTCCTGACCAAGGAACTACTCAAGCCAGGTGGCTACATGATCCTGCATGACACAACGACGGTGCGTGGCCTCCGGCGCGTCTTCGAAGAGCTTCTGGACTCGTCCGATTTTGAACTCTTCCGCAACTTCGCGAACCGCTTTGGCATTTCAGTCTGGAAGATGATGCGCGTGAAGAGGATGCCAAACGCAATCAATCGGGCGCTTGGTATCGGACGCATCTGAACGCCTCAAGCATCAAACATAATCACCGAGCGCGCCAACTCGCCGCGCTTCAGTTCCGCGAACCCCTCGTTCACTTCGGAAAGCTTGATCCGCCGTGAGATCATCTGGTCGAGTTTCAGTTTCCCGGACATGTAGAAGTCCACCAGCCGCGGCATGTCCACCGGAAAGCGGTTCGAGCCCATCAGCGAGCCTTGGATGCGCTTCTCGCCCAGAAAGTCGGCGCCGTGCAGTTCGATGTTCACGCCCACCGGGATCATGCCGATGATGTTGGCCGTGCCGCCGCGGCCCAGCATCCTGAACGCCTGCTCGGCGGTTTGCTTGAGGCCGATCGCCTCAAAACTGTGGTGCACGCCGCCATTGGTCAGGTCCATGACCTGCTTGACCGCGTCGCCGTCCTTGGGGTTGATCACGTCTGTGGCCCCGAATTCCTTGGCGAGGTTCAGCTTTGAGCCCTGCATGTCCACCGCAATGATCCGCCCCGCGCCCGCAATCGCCGCACCGTTGATGCAGGCCAGGCCCACGCCGCCGCAACCGATCACCGCCACCGTCTCACCCGGCCGCACGTTCGAGGTGTGGATGACGGCGCCAACGCCTGTCATCACCGAACAGCCGATCAGCGCCGCGCGGTCCAGCGGCATGTCCTTGCGGATTTTTACGCAGGCATGTTCGTGGATCAACATTTGCTCGGCGAATGACGACAGGTTGGCAAACTGGTTCATGCCGCCGGTGGTGCCCGCGCTGGTGATCGACAGACGCGGCGCGTCGCCTTTCTGGCGCTTGGTTTCCGGACTGATACAGCGAGACATGAAGCCGGTCAGGCAATGCTCGCAGTGCCCGCAAAACGCCGACAGACAGGTGATGACGTGATCGCCCACCTTCACCGTGCGCACCTCGGAGCCCACCTGCTCCACCACGCCGGCCGACTCGTGGCCCAGCACGGCCGGCAGCGGGTAGGGATAAAGCCCGTCGACAAAGTGCAGATCGGAATGGCAAATGCCGGCGGCGGCCGTGCGGATCAGCACTTCATGCGGACCGGGCTTGTTGATCTGAACCTCTTCGATCACCAGCGGCGTTTTGACTTCGCGAAGGACGGCGGCTTTCATGAGGGGCAGCTCCAGTCAGAGTGAATGTTGTGGGCGGAAAACTACGCGGCGGCGGGGGCGCTGTCACCCGGATTCTAGAGCGCCGGCTTGCGCAAAAATCCGGGCGGCGGCATTTCTTTCTCGTTGTGGATGTCGATATTGGTCACGACCGCGCCCTCGGGCCCCTGCGTACAGGCGCCCAGCATGTCCTGGACCTTTCGGTCGGGCCCCGCCACCATCAGCTCGACGCTGCCGTCGCTGCGGTTGCGCACCCAGCCGCTGAGCCCGTGCACACCCGCCTGCGCCACCGCCCAGTCGCGAAACCCCACGCCCTGAACCTGGCCGGTGATACGCAGGCGGAAGATTGTAAGATCGGTCATTCTGGAAAGTCCCTCATCGTCTGCGAGCCAGCTACGCTGCGCAGCCACTCCCCCAGCAAGCGGGGGCAGAGAGAAAGTCTGGTGTCTGCCCCCGCTTGCGGGGGAAGTCCCTGCGCAGCTCTTGTGGCTCGCGGGGATGGGGGGACGCTGCACCTCATCACGCAAACTCCATAATCACCGCATCCACCGGCAAGCTGTCCCCCGGTTTCGCCGCGATCTTCTTGATCACCCCGTCGCGCTCGGCCCGCAGCACATTCTCCATCTTCATCGCCTCCACCACCGCAAGCGTTTCGCCCGCCTTCACGTCCTGGCCGACATGCGCATTGATCGACACCACCAGTCCCGGCATCGGACACAGCAAAAACTTCGACGTATCAGCCGCAGGCTTGACCAGCATGTGCGCCCCCAACGCCGCCACGCGCGGCCGCCGCACACTGATCGACGCCGAAGCGCCGCGATGCACGACGCGGTAGGTGTCGAGCTTGCGTGCCACCTGCATCGCCACCGCCAGCCCCGCAACCTCGCCGACAAAAACATGCTCACCCGGTTTCCAGGCGCTCTCGACCTCAACCATGCGCGAGGTCTTGCCGTCGCCCAGCCGCACCGCCACCACATCGCGTCCCTCAGTCATGGTCTTGACCAGAAACACGTCCGCCGCATTCAGACTGACCGTCCACTCTTTGGGCACCAGCGCTACGCCGTTGACCTGGCCGCTGATTTTGCGCCGGCGCTCTTCCTCGCGCAAATGCATGAACACCGCCACCGACGCCATCCGGTCTTTCAGTTCGCCCGTCAGTTCGGCGCCCGTAAAGCCGCCCGGAAATTCCTCCGCAATGAAGTTCGTCGTCAGCCTGCCCGCGCGAAAACGCTCATGCGTCATCACCGCTTGCAGGAACGGAATGTTGTGCCGGATGCCGTCGATGTGAAAATGGTCCAGCGCGTCGGCCATCACATCGATCGCCTGCTCGCGCGTGGCGGCGTGCGAACACAGTTTGGCGATCATGGGGTCATAATAAATCGAAATCTCGCCGCCTTCATAGACGCCCGTGTCATTGCGAATAGTCTTGCCGCCGGCCGCGCCCTCGACAGGCGGGCGATAGCGCACCAGCCGCCCGGTCGACGGCAGGAAATTCCGGTAGGGATCCTCGGCATAGATGCGGCTTTCGACCGCCCAGCCTTTCAGTTTCACGTCGTCCTGGCGCAGCGCAAGCTTCTCGCCCGCCGCCACCCTGATCATCTGCTCGACCAGATCAATGCCTGTCACCAATTCAGTGACAGGATGCTCAACCTGCAGCCGCGTGTTCATCTCCAGGAAAAAGAAATTGCGTTCGCGGTCGACAATGAACTCAACCGTGCCCGCGCTTTCGTATTGCACAGCCTTGGCCAGCGCCACTGCCTGCGCCCCCATTGCCGCGCGCGTCTTCTCGTCGAGGAACGGCGAGGGCGCCTCCTCGATGACCTTTTGATGGCGCCGCTGGATCGAACACTCCCGCTCGCCCAGATGGATCACAGTACCGTGCTTGTCGCCCAGCACCTGGATCTCGATGTGCCGTGGTTCGGTGATGTATTTTTCGATGAACAACCGGTCATCGCCAAACGACGCCTTGGCTTCGTTTTGCGAGGACTGCATCGCCTGCGCCAACTCGCCTTCGTTCCAAACGATGCGCAAGCCCTTGCCGCCACCGCCGGCCGACGCCTTGACCATCACCGGATAGCCGATCTCGCCCGCGATCCGCGCCCCGTCCTTCACATCCTTGATCTCGCCGATAAAGCCCGGCACGCAACTGACCTTGGCTTTCACGGCGAGTTTCTTCGACTCGATCTTGTCGCCCATCGCGGCTATGGCGTGAATATTCGGCCCGATAAAAGCTATACCGGCCTTGGCCAGCGCCTCGGCAAACGCCGTGCGCTCCGACAGAAATCCATAGCCCGGATGCACAGCCTCAGCGCCCGTCCACTCGCACGCTTCAAGGATTTTTTCGATCGACAAATACGATTGCGCCGACGCGGCAGGCCCGATTGGCATCGCCTCATCCGCCATCTCGACATGCAGCGCCGTGACATCGGCCTCGGAATAAACCGCTACAGTCTTGATACCCATCCGGCGCGCCGTCTTGATAATGCGGCAGGCAATCTCGCCACGATTGGCTATGAGGATTTTTTTGAACATCAGTTGTTTCGCACTCTCACAGCGGAATGTTGTCGTGTTTTTTCCACGGCATCTCGACGCGCTTGTTGCGCAAGCTGCGCAAGCCGCGCGCGATGCGCCGCCTGGTGCCGTGGGGCATTATCACTTCGTCAAGATAGCCCCGCTGAGCCGCGACGAACGGATTCAAGAACCGCTCCTCGTATTCCTTCGTGCGCTCCGCGATCTTTGCCGGATCATTGATGTCGGCCCTGAATATAATTTCAACCGCGCCTTTCGCCCCCATCACCGCGATCTGCGCTGTCGGCCAGGCATAGTTGATATCGGCCCGCATATGCTTGGACGCCATGACATCATAGGCGCCGCCAAAGGCCTTGCGCGTGATGCAGGTGATCTTGGGCACCGTCGCCTCGGTAAACGCAAACAGCAATTTCGCGCCGTGCTTGATCAGGCCGCCATACTCCTGAGCAGTACCCGGCAAAAATCCCGGCACATCCACAAACGTCACCAGCGGAATACCAAAGCAGTCGCAGAAGCGCACAAACCGCGCCGCCTTGCGGCTGGCGTCGCTATCCAGCACGCCCGCCAGCATCATCGGCTGGTTTGCGACGAACCCCACCGTCGAACCCTCAATCCGGCCGAACCCGGTGATGATATTCTTGGCGAAGTTTTCCTGGATCTCGAAGAAGTCGCCCTCATCGGCAACCTTCAGGATCAGCTCCTTCATGTCATAGGGCTTGTTCGGATTGGCGGGCACCAGCGTGTCGAGCGAAAGATCATCGCGATCCACCTCTTGAAAGCTCGGCCAACTGGGCGGCCCTTCGCGATTGGACGACGGCAAAAAATCAATCAGCCGCCGCATCTGCAACAAACACTCGATGTCATTGTCGAAGGCCCCGTCGGCGATCGATGATTTTGTCGTATGAACCCGCGCCCCGCCCAGTTCCTCAGCCGACACCACTTCATTCGTGACCGTCTTGACCACATCCGGTCCGGTCACAAACATGTAGGACGTATCGCGCACCATAAAGATGAAATCCGTCATCGCCGGCGAATAGACATCGCCCCCTGCGCACGGGCCCATGATAACGCTGATCTGCGGGATGACGCCCGACGCCAGCACGTTCTCGGCGAAAACCTCGCCATAGCCCGCCAGCGCGTCGACGCCTTCCTGGATGCGCGCCCCGCCCGCATCAAAGACGCCGATCACAGGCGCACCGTTGCGCAGTGCCATTTTCTGAATCTTGACGATCTTCTGGGCATGCGCTGCCGACAGCGAACCGCCAAACACCGTAAAGTCCTTGACGAACAAATAGACCAACCGCCCGTTCACGGTGCCCCAACCGGTGACAACACCGTCACCGGGAATGCGATTGGCTTCCATGCCAAAGTCGGTCGAGCGGTGTTCGACAAACGTGTCGAACTCTTCAAACGACCCCTCGTCGAGGAATATCTCCAGCCGCTCACGCGCCGTCAGCTTGCCGCGGGCGTGCTGCGCCTCAATCCGCTTCTCGCCGCCGCCCATGTAGGCCGCAGCACGGCGCCGCTCAAGCTCACGAATAATCTCGTGCATGAATTTCAGTCCCCAGCAGCCCGGCCTGGGCATGACTCGTCGCGCCTAATCTGCACAGTTCAGCCCCCCACGCAATGGCGGAAATCTGGCTTTTCCAGCGCCTAATCGTTCAACAGATCAAGGTACTGCCGCGCCGCCCTGAGTTCCTCCAGCCGCCGGGCCCGCACACCCTCGGCCTCCGCATCACGGCCCCAACGCTCGGCCTGAAACTCTTCATCGACTTGCGACGCAGCGAACGCCTCGTCCGCCGTCAACGCCCCCGCCAGAAACGCCAAGCCCAGAACTGCCGATCCTGTAATCGTGACACCAGTGTGCAGTGCCGTTAGCCTAAAATCATCAAGTGCGGCGATTGCGGAACGTATTTGTAAAATTGGGCCAGGCATTTGCTCGGTGTGAACGATCCCAGTCGCCACGGCTAAGTCGGCGCCAAGGGTCCGCGCCGCCCATTTCAACCAATGATCCCATACCGCAGACTGCCGCTGCACCAGCGCTTCCGGCGCTTCAGCCCGGTAACACAGCAAATCGCTGCCCGCAAAGCTCGCCAACTCGTCGATGACGTCCTCGCGATGAACAGCCACACGATCCAACGCTGTGTTCAGCGCCTTGGTGAGCTGCATGCGGCCAAGATCGATGAGCGGCCCCTGTTCCCGCCACTCCGCAGCGATGCCCTTGGCCAATGCCAGAGTTGGCGAGCTCATCGTCCGGCCGCCAGGCGTCTTGACGGGCTTGCCGTCCAGCAATACTGCGAATCCTTCGCCTTCAGCATTGACGTCCACGGTTTTGTAGAAACGCTTTGTACCTCGCTTCACAGCGCTAAGCCCAACGGCCAGATACTACACATCCCCCCATCGTCTGCAGCAGCTACGCTGCGCAGCCACTTCCCCCGCAAGCGGGGGCAGACAGCAGATTTTCTCTCTGCCCCCGCTTGCGGGGGAAGTGGCTGCGCGCCGTCAGGCGCTGCAGACGATGGGGGGACGTGGCCAGCCTCAAAGCTCATTTTCTCCGCCTATTCGCCTTCAAATCCGACAGCCCATCATGGTCACCCAGCTTACGCTTGGGCGGGTTCTGCCATAGACCTTCGCCGATTTCCTTGTTGCGTTTCGGGTGCAACGGATAAAAGCACTTCGAACGGCGCCGCGAGGCCTCCCCAACCGTGATCAGCCGTACAGGTTGATCGGTATTGTTGATGAAACAATGGGCAATCCCGGTTCGATCCGGAAAACCAACACCGCAGCCTTCGCGCAAGCGGTGAAGCGTGCCGTCGATCCAGACATCCGGCTCACCCTCAACGACATAGACAAATTCCTCCTCGTCGAATTCCGCATGCGGCCACGAGGTCCGCCGGCCTGGCTGAAGCAGATCATGGCCAACACCAATGCGCGTCAGGCCCAGCGCCACGCTCAGATGCGACCACACCGCCATCAACTCGTCATCGCCCGGATAGTGCGAATTGTCTTTCGCCATGGTCTTCCAGCCGGCAACGCAGGGCGGTTTGCGCTTGGTGATTCCAGCCTTTAGCGAAGGCCGCCCACGCACAGCGTCGGGAAGCCCGTCATGCGGCCCCAGTCTGCGCTTGGGCGGCTCAGCCCAAAGCTTGTCGCTTTTCGTCAGCCAGCTATCCATTTCACGCGTCAGCGGAAAGTGTATCCTGGAATTGTAACGCGACGCTTCGCCAATCGTCAGCATACGGACAGGTTCAGTTGTATTGTTGATCAGACAATGGGCCATGCCGTCACGTCCCGGCCAGCCCGCAGCTTCACCCGCTTTCATCCGGTAGAGGTGGCCGTCAACCCAAAGGTCAGGCGCCCCTTCCAGGATATACACCATCTCCTCTTCGTCACACTCCGCATGCGGTTGCGAAGAACGCCAGCCCGGCATGATCGTGTCGTGGCGAATGCCCAGCCGCCTGATCTCAAACCGCGCCGAAAACGGCGCCGTGCGCACCATCGGTTCCTTCGTATGCGGATGCAGAATCGCCTCAGTACGCTCAATCTCGGACCAATGCCGGATGAAGGAGGGACGCTGGCGAGCAAGGTGTTTCATCGACATCCTCCTTACAGTATCTCATACCAGCGGCCAGACGATTTGACCTGCGCCCGCAAGCGGGGGAAGACAGCAGAGTGTGTCATCTTCCTCCACTTGCGGGGGAAGTACCTGCGCAGCCCTTGTGGCTCGCAGGGGATGGGGGAGCGGAGCGACGGCGAAATCTCACGCAAACGAAAATGCAAACAGGGTTTGTCCTTACATGGCATATCGACCACCCCAAACTCCTCAAAATGGATCGCGCTTGTCATTCTTGTCGAAGCCGAACAGGTCCCAGACCTTCACCATGTGCGGCGGCAAGGGCGCCCTGATTTCCAGCCACGTGCCCTTCGGATGCCGGATGCGCAGATACCTCGAGTGCAGCATCAGCTTGTTGGGAATCTCGCCATGGCTCCGGGCGGGAGCCCCGCCATATTTTCCATCACCGACAATTGGCGTTCCGATCGCTGTACAATGCGCACGCAATTGATGCGTACGCCCGGTCAACGGCATCAGAGCCAGCCATGCCATGGTTGTCGCATTTTCCAGAAACTCGTAAAGCGTCACCGCCGACTTGACGTCTTCCTCTTCGTCATCGAAGGCGACCCGCACTTTCTCCCGGCCATCGTCGGCATCCGCCTTGATAAGCGCAGCGTCGATCTTGCCGGAACGCGGGATGGGTAATCCTTGAACAAGCGCCCAGTAAATCTTGCGCGTGTCCCGCCCCCGAAATGCCTGGGCGAGCGCAGCTGCTGCGCGCACGTTGGCAGCAATCACCAGTACCCCGCTGGTATCCCGGTCCAGGCGATGAACCAGACGCGGCCGCTCTTCGCCTTCCTTGATGAGCCCCGGCAACAGGCCGTCAACATGGCGATCCGTCTTCGTCCCGCCTTGCACCGCAAGCCCTGCAGGCTTGTTCAGCACGATCACGTCCTTGTCGCGGTAGATCACCATACTCTGGATCAAGGCGCGATCCTTCGCCGACATCTTGGGCACCGGCTTTTTACCGGCCTGCTCATCTGTCGCGACCGGCAAGGGCGGCACCCGCACCTTCTGCCCCTTGCCCACCCGGTGATTGGCCTTCACCCGCGCACCATCCACCCGCACCTGACCCGTGCGTAGCAACTTTTCCAGACTGCCATGCGTCAATTGAGGGAAGTGACGCGAGAACCAGCGATCCAGCCGCACACCGTCTTCGTCGGCCTTGATCACCCGCTGCACAACGCCACTCATGAGGAAAATGCCCGCACCAGATAAAGTCCCAAGAAAAGCGCGGCGACGGAGCCGCCAACCGACCCCGTGACATAGAGCATCGCGCCCATCATGTCCCCGCGCTCAGTTAGCACAGCCGTATCCAGAGCAAAGGCCGAAAACGTCGTAAATCCGCCCAAGACCCCGGTCATGAGAAACGCCTTCATTTCGGGCGGCATCTCTAAGTTAATCTCTGCGACGGCCACGATCACACCCATTACGAAACAGCCCGCCACATTCACGATCAAGATGCCCCAAGGAAATCCTGGACCGAATACCTGCAAAATCTGACTGGCAAGCCAATAGCGGCAAACCGCGCCGATAGCCCCACCCAAACCAATTGAAAAGATCATGCCCATAATGCCCCGTATGAAGGCCCTCATCCGTCACGGGCCGCGAAGGTGCGGCCCGCGCCACCTTCTCCCGCAAGTGGGCGAAGGGCTATCATTTTTTTTATAGCGCTTCTCCCGCAAGCCTATCACCTTTTTTACGGATGAAGGCCCTCTCGCACCTGAGTGGGCCCTCATCCGTCATGGCTCGCGTGCCTTCATTCCACGCAAATCGGCCCAGCGGTCGAGCCGGTCCTTAATCTCCTTCTCCAGACCATACGCCGTCGGCCGGTAGTAGTGCTCCCGCACCATCTCGTCGGGGAAGTAATTTTGGCCGGAGAAACCTTCCGGCGTGTCCGGGTCATAGACATAGGCCTTCCCGTAGCCCAGATCCTTCATCAGACGTGTTGGCGCATTCAAGATATGCAGCGGCGGGCTGAGTGAACCGGTCCGCGCCGCAGCCTCCTTCGCCGCTCCGAACGCCGAATAGGCGGCGTTCGATTTTGGCGCGCTGGCAACATAAAGCACTGCCTGTGCAATTGCGAGCTCGCCTTCGGGTGAACCCAGAAAGTCAAATGCGTCTTTTGCAGCGATAGCCACAGCCAGCGCCTGCGGGTCTGCCAACCCGATATCTTCCACCGCCATGCGCACGACGCGCCGCGCGATGTAGAGCGGCTCTTCCCCTCCGGCCAGCATCCGTGCCAACCAATACAATGCGGCGTCAGGGTCCGAACCCCGCACCGACTTATGCAGGGCACTGATCAGATTGTAGTGGCCCTCCCTGCCCTTGTCATAGATCGGCGCGCGCTTTTGCACCGCAAGTGCGAGCTCCGCCGTCGACAGCTTCTTGCCGGGTTTTTGCGACAATACCTGCTCGACCAGGTTCAAAAGAAATCGCCCATCCCCATCCGCCATGGCTTTCAAGGCAGTTCGCGCGTCTTCATCGAGGGGCAACGCTTGTTTGGTCAGCGCTTCGGCGCGTTGCAGCAGTTGCTCCAGATGATCAACCGTCAACCGATTGAGAACGAGGACCTGCGCTCGCGACAACACTGCAGCGTTAAGTTCAAAACTGGGATTCTCCGTTGTCGCGCCCACAAGCGTGATCGTGCCGTCTTCCATTACGGGCAGGAACGAATCTTGTTGCGCACGATTGAAGCGGTGAACCTCATCGACAAACAGCAACGTGCCCTTGCCCTGAGAACGCCGCGCCCGCGCCATCTCAAAGACCTTGCGCAGTTCCGCTACGCCCGAAAATATCGCCGACAGCTGCTCGAAGTGAAGCTTGACACCCTGGCTCAGCAGCCGGGCAATCGTCGTCTTTCCCGTCCCCGGCGGCCCCCACAGAATGAGTGAGGTCAAGCGGCCAGCCCCAATCATTCGCCCGATCACACCTTCAGCCCCCAGCAGATGATCCTGGCCAACCACTTCGCTCAACGACTTGGGGCGCAACCGGTCGGCCAACGGGCGTGGCCCTGCACCTTCGTCCAGTCCCGCCGCTGAGAAGAGGTCGCTCAGTTCTCTAGCCTTCGATTGAAAGTCTCAGGATTTGTCCGTTCCGCTTCAGACTGACGTTCCACACGGCAGGTCTCGAACTCAAGACGCTTTGCAACGCATCGACCGACGCAATCTTTCGTTCATTGATCGTCAGAATAATATCGCCCGGCAAAAAGCCCAAGCGCGCCGCAATCGATACGCGGGACAGTTCGATAATCATCACGCCGCTGGTAATGTCCGATCCAATTTCATCGGCAAAGGCCGGCGACATGTTCGCAACCCTTGTGCCATGCAACGGATTGCGCCCGTCGATAACGGTGATATCGCGCGCAATGGTTTCCGGCGCACGCACCAGACGCACCACCGCCGTGCCAAACTGGCCGTTGCGAAGATAGGTCAGGGCCACAGTGCTGCCCACACCCTTTGTCGTCGTGCGGAAGTTCAACGACTGTTGATCGTCAACCGCGAAATCGTCAACCTTTGTGATCACGTCGCCGCTGACGATGCCGGCCTGCGCCGCAGGACTGGCGGGGCTCACCTCATTGACCAGCACGCCCATCGGGCGCTCAAGATCGAGTGAATCCGCAAGGGCAGCCGTCACGGTCTGCGTAGAAAGCCCAAGCCACGGACGCGCTATCGTCTTGCTGCCGCTCATCGCCGTATTGACGATGGTTTTGACCATGTTTGCCGGAATGGCAAAGCCGATGCCAACGCTTCCTCCCGACTGCGAATAAATCGCGGTGTTGATTCCGATCAGCTCGCCACTAACCGTCACCAGCGCGCCGCCAGAATTGCCACGGTTAATGGAGGCATCCGTTTGAATGAAGAACTGATAATCGGAAACACCCGCCCGCGTCCGCGCCAGTGCTGAAATAATGCCCTGCGTCACCGATTGGCCGACACCAAAGGGATTGCCGATCGCCAGCACAATGTCACCCACTTCCGCGTCATCACTGTTGTGAAACGCCAGCGTCGGCAGCGCCTTGCCGGCGGTATTGACGCGCAGCACCGCGACATCGGTTCGCTCATCGGCCAGCAACACCTTGGCCTCAAACTCGCGCCGGTCGGCCATCACAACCACGATTTCGTCCGCGCCCGCAATCACGTGATTGTTGGTCACGATCACCCCGTCTGACCTCACGATGACACCCGAGCCCAACGTACCTTGCGTTTGCTCGCGCCCGCGAAAGAAGCGGCTGAATAAAGGATCGTTCGCGTACGGGTTTTTGACCTTGCGCTTCGAGTAAATGTTGACAACGGCCGGTGCCGTCTTGCGCACGACGGGCGCGAACGACAGCTGCATCTGCGTTGACGATTCAGGAACCAGGCGCGCCGGAGCGGCCGTCGCAGGTCCGGTAAAACTCAAGGTCCAGGTTGCAACCGCAATCAAAATCTTCGTTGATCTACACATGACAAATCCATCTAACCATTACCCATCCCACCACTACATTGACCACACACCGCTGGCATTTCCACGATAGCCGATGGCCTTGTACGCTGCATCCACCAGCGATTGCCCTCGCTCGTTCAAAAGCAGGCCAAGCCCCATCTGGTTCATCGTATAACCAAAACTCATCCGGCATTCTGGATCAGCAAAGCCGATCGAGCCGCCAGCACCGACATGCCCGAAGGCTCCGTCGGACAGTATGCAGCTGGCGCCGTCCAGTCCGCCCAAGTGCCGGTTGTCCATGGATTTCATGTACCCCAACGAAAAGCGGGACGGAATGACCAGTGTTGCGTCCTGATGCGTCGCCACGGAAACCCTGCTCATGCGGCTCAGCGTGTCTTGTCCGACCAGGCGCACGCCGTTCAGGCTCCCGCCATTGGCAAGCGGCGCATAGAGGCCGGCAAGGCCGCGCGCGTTGGAGATCCCGTTTGCCGCGCCGATTTCCGCCGCATGACCTTCACGTGAATTGGGATCAAACGCCATGAAATCCCGCAGGAAGAAATGCGATGGCGACGCCGTGTCCAACATCGCCTTCTGGAAAAAACGTGTCTGCATGGCTTCAACAGTCGGCGCGGCCGGCAACATCGCTGCCACGCGGTGCTCTTGAGCCTCAGGCAGCCCTATCCAAAACTCCAATCCCAATGGCTTTGCAATCTCATCGGCAAAGAATTTGCCCATGCGCTTTTTCGCGGCGCGATGAACGAGTTCGCCGACGGTCCACGACATGGTCACAGCATGATAGCCGTTGCGCGTGCCCGGCTCCCAGAACGGTGCCTCCCTTGCGACCAAGTCAACCATATACTGATAGTCAAGAAACCCACCTGGCTTTGGCACTTCACGGATGTGCGGCACCCCGGCACTGTGGTCCAAAGTCATGACGACCAGGGCTGCCTCTTTGCCGTTCTGCCCGAACTCCGGCCAGTACTTCGTCACCCGCGCATCAAGATCAAGCTCGCCGCGATCCGCCAGCATGTGCGCACACAGCGCCATGCCGCCTTTGGTCGATGAGAAAATGATCGAGATCGTGTCCTTGTCCCACGCATCGCCGCCCGGCGCCTTCTTGCCGCCCCACAGATCGACAACCTGCTTACCCTCAAGCGTGATGGCGCAACTGGCACCGACTTCCCCGCGAACTTCAAAGTTCGTGGCAAAGGCATCGACAAGCCCCGCGAACTTCGGATCGCAAGCCCCTTCCACGTTTCCAGCTTTGGTCCTGAGCGAAATTTTCTGCATCATCATCGTCCTGATTTAAGGCGGCTAATTCGAAAAAAAAGGGGCGGCCCACAAGCCACCCCAAACTTTTGCTACTTTGCATGTGCAACCTTAGGCGTTGGCGCCGTCGGCCTTGGCCTGGACGGGACCGGAGTCTTTGCCCTTGGCCGTCACGTCGCGATCAACAAATTCGATCACTGCCATCGGAGCGGCATCGCCATGACGAAAGCCCGCTTTCAGCACCCGAATATACCCGCCCATACGCGTCGCGTAGCGGCTGGCCAGCACGTCGAACAATTTGGCGACAGTCGTCGTGTCGTTGCGCAGCTGCGATAAGGCTTGCCTTCGTGCATGCAAATTGGTCTTGCCGCGTTTGCCCAGGGTCACCAGTTGCTCCACAATCGGGCGAAGCTCCTTGGCCTTGGGCAAAGTTGTGGTGATCTGCTCATGCTTGATCAGAGCTGTCGCCATATTGACGAACAGAGCCTTGCGGTGGCTGCTGGTACGGTTGAGCTTTCTGCCCGCTGATCCGTGGCGCATGGTAGTTGTTCCCTAATGTCTCAGTATTGATCTTCGAACTTGCGCGCCAGATCTTCGATGTTTTCAGGCGGCCATCCGGGTACTTCCATACCCAAATGCAAGCCCATCGATGCCAGCACTTCCTTGATCTCGTTCAGCGACTTGCGGCCGAAATTCGGTGTCCGCAGCATTTCCGCTTCGGTCTTCTGGATGAGATCGCCGATGTAAACAATGTTGTCGTTCTTCAGGCAGTTCGCCGAGCGGACCGACAGTTCCAGCTCGTCCACCTTCTTCAAGAGCGCCGGATTGAACGGCAGATCGGTCTTCTGCTCTTCAACTTTCTTCTCGCGCGGCTCTTCGAAGTTGATGAAGATCTGCAATTGATCCTGAAGAATGCGCGCCGCATATGCGACCGAATTCTCAGGCGACACCGCACCGTTCGTTTCGACCGTCAGCGTCAGCTTGTCGTAATCCAGGATCTGCCCTTCGCGCGTATTCTCAACGCGATAGGAAACCTTCTTGACCGGCGAGAACAACGCGTCCACCGGGATCAATCCGATAGGCGCATCTTCCGGACGGTTACGATCGGCAGCGACGTAGCCTTTGCCGGAATTCACCGTCAGTTCCATGCGCACGCGCGCACCGTGATCGAGATTGCAGATCACGAGATCCGGGTTGAGAATTTCAACATCGGCGACGGAGGTAATCTGGCTGGCACGCACTTCGCCGGGGCCTTCGCCTTTGAGAACCAGACGCTTGGGCCCGTCACTGTGCAGTCTCAGCGCCAGTTGCTTGATGTTCAGGACGATGTCGGTGACGTCTTCGCGCACACCTGGAATCGACGAGAACTCATGCAACACACCGTCGATCTGAAGCGCCGTAACGGCAGCCCCCTGTAACGACGACAGCAAAACGCGACGCAGCGAGTTCCCCAGCGTCAGGCCAAAGCCGCGCTCCAGGGGTTCCGCCACCATCACCGCCTGCGTACGCGGCGACGGCGCATCCACATGCAGCTTGTTGGGCTTTATCAATTCCTGCCAGTTCTTCTCGATCACTGTGGCTAATCCTTCGGCAATAGCGGGGGCTATGGTATTCAATACTATACGCGGCGGCGCTTGGGTGGGCGGCAGCCGTTATGCGGAATGGGAGTAACGTCGCGAATTGTGGTGACAGTAAATCCGGCGGCCTGCAGGGCACGCAAAGCACTTTCACGCCCTGACCCTGGACCTTTCACTTCGACTTCCAGCGTGCGCACGCCGTGCTCCATCGCTTTCTTGCCGGCATCTTCGGCGGCAACCTGTGCCGCATAAGGTGTCGACTTGCGAGAGCCCTTGAAACCCATCGTTCCTGCCGACGACCAGGCAACCGTGTTGCCTTGCGCATCGGTGATGGTGATCATGGTGTTGTTGAACGTCGCATTCACGTGCGCCACGCCGGACGTAATGTTCTTGCGCTCTTTCTTTTTGACGCGCGCTTTCTTTTCGGCTGCCATTGTAAATTCTCAAGTCCCAGTTGGCCGGAGCGCGAAAGCGTCCGGCGCGTTGATTTGTTCGACTAACCCTTGGTCGCCTGTTTCTTGCCAGCAATTGCCTTGGCAGGGCCTTTGCGCGTGCGCGCGTTTGTGTGCGTACGCTGTCCGCGTGTCGGAAGTCCCTTGCGATGACGAAGGCCCCGATAACAACCCAGATCCGTCAACCGCTTGATGTTCATGGAAACTTCGCGGCGAAGATCGCCTTCGACGACAAATTCGCGGTCGATGATTTCGCGGATCTGAATGACTTCAGAATCCGACAATTGATTGACGCGCTTGCTTTCCGCGATCCCGACTTTCTTGCAAATCTCCACCGCATTGACCGGGCCAATGCCATGAATATAGCGCAGCGAAATGTGAACGCGCTTGTTGGTAGGAATATTGACGCCTGCAATACGGGCCACGATGCTCTCCTGAAATTCTGTGCTTCATTCAACAAAGACGAAACGCGCCACGCCCTAGTGTCCCAGGAGGCAGCGTCCGCGCCCATTTATTGGAAGGCGGCGGAGTATAGGGGCTTTTTCTAACCGGTCAACCATTTGGCCAACCATGATTTGCTTGCTTTTCCACCACTCAGGATCGCGTCAATTTGTGCCGTGACCTCGTCAATGGGCTTCATTCCGTCCACGCGCCGTATCTTTCCCTGACTTTCGTAATACGGCAGAATCGGTGCTGTTTCGGCCTTGTAGACCGCCAGCCGCTTCTTGAATGTCTCGGGGTCGTCATCAGGGCGCACCGGATCGCCCTTTTTCCGGGCTTCCGCCGCCCGGTTTTCCACGCGCTTGACCAGTTCCGCCTCGTTGACGTCCATGACCACGACGTGGTCCACGCCCAGATTCTTACCGGAAAGCATCAAGTCCAACGCCGTAGCTTGGTTGACCGTCCGTGGAAACCCGTCGAGCACGAACCCCTTCGAACAGTCGGGTGCGACGATCCGCTCAGCGATAATGCCCAGCACCACGTCGTCGGGAACCAGTTTCCCCTGATCCATGATGGCTTTCGCCTTTAGGCCGGTTTCACTGCCCTGAGCGATGGCCGCACGCAGCATGTCGCCTGTCGAGAGATGGGCAATGCCATACGTCAACTTGATGCGGGCGGCTTGCGTTCCCTTTCCCGCAGCCGGCGGTCCGAAAAGTACAACGATCATGTGCCTCGCGGACTCTTGAAGCGAGCCTTTTTGATCAGGCCTTCATATTGATGGGCAAGCAAATGACTATGAACTTGCGCGACGGTGTCCATCGTCACCGACACAACGATCAGGAATGACGTTCCACCCAGAAGCTGCAAACTGCCGCCATACTGCGCAAGAATGTATTCCGGAACCAAACACACAATCACCAGGTAGCCCGCACCCACGACCGTCAGCCGCGTCAGCACATAGTCAATATACTCGGCCGTTTGTTTGCCAGGGCGCCGGCCCGGGATGAACCCGCCGTACTTCTTCAAATTCTCCGCCGTCTCCGTCGGATTGAAAACCACCGCCGTGTAGAAAAACGCAAAGAAGACGATCAAAAACCCGTAAAGCACCATATAAAGCGGCTGCCCGTGGCTAAGCAGCCGCACGGTTTCAGCCAACCAATCCGACGCATTCGTACCATAAGCGCTCGCAACCGTAATCGGCAGCACCAGAAGAGAAGATGCAAAGATTGGCGGAATGACGCCCGACGTATTGAGCTTGAGCGGCAAGTGAGAGCTTTCGCCGCCAAACATCCGGTTGCCGACCTGCCGCTTGGGATATTGCACCAGCAACCGGCGCTGCGCCCGCTCGACAAAGACGATGAAGGTGATCACGCAGAACACCAAAACAAAAACGAACATGGCGGCAAACCAAGTGATCGCGCCGCTGTCGGCCATCTGCATGGTGGCAAAAAACGCCTGAAACAGGTTCGCGACAATGCCTGCAAAAATGATCAGCGAGATGCCGTTGCCGATGCCGCGCGACGTAATCTGCTCACCCAGCCACATCAGGAACATCACGCCGCCGGTCAGCGTGACAACAGTGGTCAGCGTAAACAAAAGCCCTGGCGTCAGAATCAAGCCCGGCGATTGCTGCAAACCCGTCGCGATGGCATAGGCCTGACCCACCGCCAAAAACACCGTCAGATAACGCGTGTATTGATTGATGGTTTTCCGGCCGGATTCGCCTTCTTTTTTCAAACGCTCCAGCGTCGGGCTGACCGTGGTCATGACCTGCATGATGATCGACGCCGAAATATACGGCATGACGTTCAGCGCAAAAATGGCCATGCGCTCAACCGCACCACCCGACAGCATGTTGAACATGCCAAGGATGCCCTGCGTCTGCTGCGCCATGATCAGCGCCAGCTGTTCCGGGTCCAGGCCGGGCAGCGGGATGTACGTCCCCAGGCGATAGATAACCAGCGCGCCCAGCGTGAACCAGATTCGCTTTTGCAGCTCTTCGGCTTTGGAAAACGCCGACCAATTGACATTGGCGGCTAGTTGTTCGGCGGCTGACGCCATTAAATTTGCTCCTCGCGTGCGGACATCTGCCCGCTAGACCTCTTCAGCCGCCCGTGTGGCCGTAACTACCGTGCCGCTCTCGCCGCATCGCGATCTTCCCGTTTCTTCACCGACGTGATCCGGCGTTGCGCACGTTTGCCGGGCGCACGATCCTTCCTCGTCACATGTTTGGCTTTCACACCAATCACCTTGACGCTGCCACCGGCTTTTTTGACCATTTCGATCGCCGAGGCCGACGCATACGCGACTTCCAGGTTTAACTGGGTCTTCAACTCGCCTTTGCCAAGGAGCCGGACACCGTCCTTTTCACGTCTTGCCAGACCTAGTGTCGCCAGAGCATCAGCATTGAGCGTGGCACCAGCCTTGAGCTTTCCGCTTTCAACCGCTTTTTGCAGGCTGCCAGTATTCACAAGCGCAAATTCACGTGCAAATATGTTGTTAAAGCCGCGCTTTGGAACGCGCATGTGAAGCGGCATCTGCCCGCCTTCAAAGCCAAACATGCCATGGTGTCCGGTGCGGGCCTTCTGACCCTTGACGCCGCGCCCGGCCGTCTTGCCCTTGCCCGACCCGGTGCCACGGCCAACGCGTTTGAAGCGCTTGTGCGCACCTTCGTTGTCACGAATTTCGTTGAGTTTCATTGCCCTCTAGCCCGCTTTCCGCGCAGTCGTTTCGTCAACGATGCGCACCATATGTCTTACTTTGCAGACCATCCCCCACACGGCGTCGGTGTTGCCCAACGTCTTGCGGCGGCCCAGCTTGTCCAGACCCAATCCGATCAGCGTCATGCGCTGACTTTCCGGACGCCGCGCCGGACTTGCCGTCTGTACCAGCGTAATCGTTTTGCCTTTAGGGCGGCCATCACCCGTGCGCATGACCATGTTTATGACTCCGCTGACACTTCAACAACAGAGCGGCGCGCCGTCAGAATATCTGCGACCGGCTTACCGCGCTTGTTGGCAATCATCTTGGGGCTGTTTTGATCCTTCAGCGCATCGAACGTCGCCCGCACCATGTTGTAGGGATTGGACGACCCAACAGACTTGGCGACCACGTCATGCACACCCAACGCATCAAACACCGCGCGCAGCGGACCACCGGCAATGATGCCAGTACCCACAGGGGCCGGCCGCAAGACAACCTTGCCCGCGCCATGGCGGCCCTCAACGTCGTGATGCAGCGTACGCCCTTCACGCAAGGGCACGCGGATCAACTGCTTCTTCGCCGCCTCGGTTGCTTTGCGCACCGCTTCAGGAACCTCGCGCGCCTTGCCGTGACCAAAGCCCACACGGCCTTTTTGATCGCCAACAACCACCAGCGCCGCAAAGCCAAAGCGCTTGCCGCCCTTCACAACCTTTGCGACGCGATTGATATGAACCAGCTTGTCAATCAGCTCGCTGCGTTCGCCGCGGTCACCGCCGCGATCGCCTCGCCGCGAACGGTCGTCTCTTTCTTCGCGCGCCATAAACTAAATTCCTTTGCTCAAAAACTCAGACCGCTCTCGCGAGCCGCATCGCCGAGGGCTTTGACCCGGCCGTGATAGATATAACCGCCGCGATCAAACACCACTTGCTTGATCCCAGCCTTGATCGCCCGCTGCGCCACAAGCTTGCCCACGATCGCGGCCGCTGCAGTATCGGTGCCTTTGCCTTTGTCGAGCGTCGTCTTGGCCTCTGCGTCCAGCGTCGATGCCGACGCAACCGTCACGCCCTTCACATCATCGATGACCTGCGCATAGATGTGCTTGGACGAACGAAAGACCGACAGCCGCGCGCGCTGGCTTGAAACCTTGCGCAACTTGAAACGAGCCCGCCGCTGGCGACGCTCGAAAAGCTCTTGCCGATTGAGTGTCATAACTTGGCCCTCTACTTCTTCTTGCCTTCTTTACGCCGGATCTTTTCTTCGGCGTATTTGATGCCCTTGCCCTTGTAGGGTTCAGGTTTGCGAAAACCGCGAATTTCGGCAGCCACCTGGCCAACCTTTTGCTTGTCCGATCCCGACACGACGATGATGGTCGGCTTCTCGCACTTGATATCGATGCCTGCCGGTATCGGATAAACCACATCGTGGCTGTACCCAAGCTGCAGCTGCAGGTTCTTGCCCTGAATGGCAGCACGATAGCCCACACCGGCAATATCAAGCTGCTGGGAAAAGCCCTTCGAAACACCGTCAACCAGATTATTGACCAGCGTCCGCTGCAGACCCCACAACGAACGCATCTCATCCGACAAATCGCGCGGCGTCACGGTGATGCCCGTCTTCTCGACAGCCACATCGATGCCGTCCACCAGGCGCAGCGACAGCTCGCCCTTGGGACCCTTGACCTTGACTTCCCGGTCCTTGACCTGGGCGGTGACACCTTGCGGCAGCGGCACCAGTTTTTTACCAATTCGCGACATAAGTCTAAATCCCTTCGCCTTCCGCGCCCTGCCGTATTTTTAGAATACGTGACACAGAATTTCGCCGCCCACGTTCTGCTCTCGCGCCAGCGCATCTGACATGACGCCCTTCGGCGTCGACAAAATCGAAATCCCAAGCCCGTTACGCACCGGCTTGAGGTCTTTGATCGACGAATAGACGCGCCGTCCCGGCGTCGATACGCGCCGGATTTCCTTGATGACCGGCTTGCCGTCGAAATACTTGAGCTCGATCTCGAACTCAGGCTTGGATTGCGCCAGCGTTACTTCCGCATAACCGCGGATATAGCCCTCGCCCACCAGCACATCCAGCACGCACTTGCGCAGCTTTGACGCCGGCGTTCCGACCTTCGACTGCCCCCGCATTTGCGCATTGCGGATGCGGGTCAACATATCGCCTACGGGATCATTGATTGCCATTTTTTATCCCCTTACCAGCTCGACTTGACCATGCCGGGAATCAGGCCATACGACGCCAATTCACGCAGCTTGATGCGGCACATTTTGATCTTCCGGTAGTTGCCACGTGCGCGCCCCGTCAGCTCGCAACGCAAACGCACCCGGTTTGGTGACGAATTTCGCGGCAGCTCCGCAAGTTTCAGCCGCGCAGCAAACCGCTCTTCTGGCGCCAGCGCCATGTCGTTTGCGACTTCCTTCAGCTTGACCCGCTTGCCCGCAAAGCGCTTCACCAACTTGATGCGCCGCTTGTTCTTTTCGACCGAACTCTTCTTTGCCATTTCTTCCTACTTCCGGTTCATCATTTCGCGAACGGCAACTGAAAGCCCGAAAGCAGAGCCTTCGCTTCTTCGTCCGTCTGCGCCGTGGTGCAAATGGTAATGTCCATGCCCCAAACCTGATCGATTTTGTCGTAGTCGATTTCGGGAAACACGAGGTGCTCTTTCAAGCCCAATGAGAAATTCCCGCGTCCATCGAAGCTCTTGACCGACAACCCGCGAAAATCCCGCACGCGCGGCAAAGCAATCGTCACCAGCCTGTCCAGAAAATCGTACATGCGGTCTTTGCGCAGCGTCACCTTTGCCCCGATCGCCATGCCCTCGCGAAGCTTGAAGTTTGAAATCGCGACACGCGCTTTCGTGATAATCGGCTTTTGACCGGCAATCATCGTCAAATCGCGGACCGCAGATTGTATTTTCTTCGTATCAGCCGTGGTCTCACCGACCCCCATATTGATGACAATTTTATCAAGCCTGGGCACCTGCATCGCATTCTTGTACTTGAACTCATCCATCATCAGTTTGCGCACGACGTCGTCGTAGCGTTTCTTGGCCCGCGGGACGAATTTCTCACCCTCGCCCAGCGTTATCGCTTTAGAGCGCGTGGCTACGCTCTGCGAAGTTCCAGCTTTTTCGCCCTTGTCGTCACCCGCCTTGCCCTTGGCTTTTTTCTCGCCCTTGGCCTTGACAGGCTTCGCCTCTGCACCGGCCGCGTCGGCCTTGGGTGCTTTCTTGGGCTTGGCTTCTTTCTTCTTTTCGTCAGACATCGATGACTTCCCCGGACTTCTTCGCAAAGCGAACTTTGCGCCCATCCTGCAACGTCTTGAATCCAACGCGCGTCGCCTCACCCGTCTTGGGATCGATATGCGCGATGTTTGAAATGTGAACCGGTGCCTCTTTCGAAATGATACCGCCCTGGCTGCGGGCAGATTGTTTCGTGTGACGCTTCACCAAATTCACGCCTGTAATCACTACCCGCGTTTCATCAGGGAAAACCTTGACGATTTCCCCAGTGACGGGTTTCTTTTTCCCGTCCTGGCCTTTGCGCGGTCTTTGCTCGCCGGCAATGACCATAACCCGGTCACCTTTTTTGAATTTTGACGCCATGACTTACAAAACCTCCGGCGCCAATGAGACGATCTTCATGTGGTTCTTTGCGCGAAGTTCGCGTGTCACCGGTCCGAAGATGCGCGTTCCGACCGGTTCCCCTTGCGCGTTGATGAGCACAGCCGCGTTGCGGTCAAAGCGGATGCAGCTGCCATCGGCACGACGCACTTCTTTCGCCGTACGCACGACCACCGCCTTCATCACATCGCCTTTTTTGACCTTCCCGCGGGGGATTGCTTCCTTGATCGACACCACAATGATGTCGCCCACGCTTGCATAGCGGCGCTGAGCGCCACCAAGGACTTTTATACACATGACGCGCCGCGCACCCGAGTTGTCGGCGACATCAAGATTTGTTGTTGATTGTATCATCGGCTTGGCGCCTCGTTTCCCTTAAGCTTTCGACGCCGGAGCGTCGTAAAGAACTTCCCAGCGCTTCAATTTTGACAGCGGCCGGCATTCACGTATGCGTACGGGATCACCCGACTTGAAACGGCTCTCTTCATCGTGAGCGTGAAACCGCTTCGACTGCCGAATCGTTTTGCCCATCGTGGGATGGGTAAAGCGGCGCTCGACTTCGACCACAACGGTCTTTTTGTTCTTGTCGCTAACGACAGTGCCTTGAAGTATGCGTCTCGGCATTGGTTCTCTCAGGCCTTCTTCTTCGTCTGGGCTTTCTCACCCAGAATCGTGTTGATACGCGCAATGTTGCGGCGGACTATTTGCACACGCGCCGTCTTTTCAAGCTGACCCGTCGCCCTTTGAAAGCGCAGATTGAACTGCTCCTTCTTCAGCTTGACGAGTTCGTCGCTCAGTTGGTCGGCACTCATTGCGCGAAAATCTGTTGCTGCGGATTTCATCATTCACCTACTCGGTGTGTCCTAAACGGGTAACAAATTTGGTCCGGATGGGCAGCTTCGCCGCAGCAAGGGCAAGAGCCTCGCGCGCGACATCTGATTTCACTCCGTCCACTTCAAACAACACGCGGCCAGGCTTCACCCGGCACGCCCAGAATTCCGGCGCGCCTTTACCTGATCCCATGCGCACTTCCGCAGGCTTTTTCGACACTGGAATATCCGGAAACATCCGAATCCAGACGCGGCCCTGGCGCTTCATGGCGCGGGTGATCGCACGGCGCGCGGCTTCAATCTGGCGCGCGGTGATGCGATCGGGCTCCATGGCCTTCAAGCCAAACTCGCCGTAGTCAAGCGTCGTCGCAGAGGTCGCCCGTCCATGAATACGGCCCTTGAACTGCTTACGAAATTTTGTCCGCTTAGGTTGCAACATGATCGTTCAATCCAGTCCCTTTATTCCGCCGCAGATGGCGCGTGCGCCGGTGCCCGCTTTTGTCCACCTTCATTCTGTTCACTCATGCGCTTGTCCTGCGCCATTGGATCATGCTCAAGAACTTCGCCCTTGAAGACCCAGACTTTCACGCCGCATGTTCCATAGGCGGTCTTCGCCGTCGCAACCGCAAAGTCAACGTCTGCCCGCAACGTATGCAGTGGCACGCGGCCTTCGCGATACCATTCCACGCGCGCGATTTCCGCGCCGCCCAACCGGCCACCGCAATTGATACGAATGCCCAAGGCACCAAGCTTCAAAGCCGACTGCACCGCACGCTTCATCGCACGGCGGAACGACACGCGGCGCTCCAGCTGCTGTGCAATGCTTTCTGCAATCAGATGCGCATCGACTTCCGGCTTGCGGATCTCGACAATATTGAGATGAATTTCGCTCTTGGTAATTTTTCCAAGTTCCGACTTCAGCTTCTCGATATCAGCACCCTTCTTGCCGATCACAACACCCGGCCTCGCCGAATGAATCGTGACCCGGCATTTCTTGTGCGGACGCTCGATAATGATGCGCGCCACGCCAGCCTGCTTTAATCTCTCTTTCAGGAAATCACGGATCTTCAGGTCTTCATGAAGCAATTTGCCGTACTCATGCCGGTCCGCGAACCAGCGCGAATCCCACGTCCGGTTGATACCAAGCCTCAGGCCAATTGGATTGACTTTCTGACCCATCAGGCAGCTTCCTTCTTCGCCGGCGCAGGTTTACCGCCACGCCTGGTCTTGGATTTACTCTTCTCTTTCTTGTCTTCTGGCGCCTGCTCACGAACGATAATCGTCAGTTCGCTGAACGGCTTTTCGATCCGCGTGCCGCGTCCACGCGCCCGCGCATGGAACCGCTTCAGGATCATGTTCTTGCCGGTCCAGGCTTGCGCCACCACAAGCTCATCGACATCCAGGTTCTGGTTATTCTCGGCATTCGCAATCGCCGCCCGCAGCACTTTGATGACTTCAGACGCAATGCGCTTCGGACTGAACGTCAAATCCGCCAGGGCTTGCTCGACCGGCTTGCCGCGTATGCTCTCGACGACACGATTGAGCTTGTACTGCGACGTGCGCACGGAGCGCCCAATGGCTTTCGCTTCGTTATCCGGCAACGAGCGCTCTCTCTTTGGCTTGCTCATTAGCCTGCTGCCTTTCTGACTTTTTTGTCGCCGGCTGTATGACCGTGAAAGGTTCTGGTCGGCGAAAACTCACCAAATTTGTGCCCTACCATTTCCTCCGAGACGAGGACCGGGATGTGCTTGTGGCCATTGTAAACGCCAAAGGTAAGCCCGACGAATTGCGGCAGAATCGTAGAGCGCCGGCTCCAGATCTTGATCACTTCGCGCCGGCCCGATTTGTGGACAGCCTCTGCCTTTTTCAGCAGATAGCCATCGACGAACGGTCCCTTCCAGACTGAGCGTGCCATGCGTGCTTCAAACCTTCTTCAGGTGACGGCTAGTCACAATGAGTTTCGATGTTCGCTTGTTCGTGCGCGTTCTATTGCCCTTGGTGCCCTTGCCCCAAGGTGTCACTGGATGACGCCCGCCCTTGGTACGGCCTTCGCCACCACCATGGGGATGGTCGATCGGGTTCATGGCTGTTCCGCGAACCGATGGGCGCCAGCCCTTCCAGACATTCCGTCCCGCTTTACCGATCACGACGTTCATGTGGTCCGGATTCGATACCGCCCCCACAGTCGCCATACATTCCAGTCGAACCTTGCGCGTCTCACCGGAATTCAGCCGCAGGATTGCATAACCCTGGTCGCGGCCGACGAATTGCACATAGGTGCCGGCCGAACGGGCGATCTTGCCGCCGGCCCCAGCCTTGAATTCAACATTGTGCACAATCGTACCAACCGGCATCGCCGCCAGAGGCATGGCATTGCCGGGCTTTACGTCCGCCTTAAGACTGGCAATAACTTTATCGCCGACTGAAATGCGCTGCGGCGCCAGAATGTAATTCAGCACGCCGTCCGGATACTTGATCAATGCAATAAACGCCGAGCGATTGGGATCATACTCAAGGCGGTCAACCGTGCCTTCAACGTCAAATTTGCGGCGCTTGAAATCGATAATGCGATAAAGCTTTTTGTGTCCGCCCCCGCGCCAACGCGATGTGATGCGCCCATCGCTGTTGCGTCCGCCGGACGAATGCTGATGTTCAGTCAACCCTTTAACCGGGCGCCCCTTGTGCAAGTGGCTCCTGTCGACAAGCACCAATTGGCGCGTCGAGGGCGTTGTGGGTCTGAAAGTTTTTAATGCCATTGTCTCTTACCCTTGACGCTCAAAGACCCGAAGTCACGTCGATGGAACTGCCCTCTTTCAGCGTCACGATTGCCTTTTTGACATCGCTGCGCACGCCAGGGCGGCCACGGAACATCTTCTTCTTGCCCTTGGTCACGATGGTATTCACCGCTTTGACCTTGACCTTGAACAAGTCTTCGATTGCTTTTTTGATTTCAGGTTTGGTCGCAGTCCCGGGAACCCGGAAAACAACCTGATTGTACTCCGACAGTTTTGTCGACTTTTCCGTAATCACAGGCGACAGGATCGTCGAATAGGATGCCAACTTGCTCATTTGAAGCGCTCCTCGAGAGCCGCGAGCGCCGCCCTCGTCAAAATCAATTTCTGCCGCCGTAACACATCCAGAACATTGATGCCTTGAACCGGAAGCAGGTCGATGTGAGGAATGTTGCGTGCCGCCCTCTCGAACCCGGTGTCAAACGCCGGACCATCAACAATGACGGCCGACTTCCAACCCAATTTTCCGAAAGCAGCGACCATCCCTTTTGTCTTTGCATCGGCTGATTTGGCAAAGTCCAAAACGATCAGATCGCCATCCTGGTGCTTTGACGTCAACGCCATCTTGAGACCAAGCGCACGCACCTTCTTGGGCAAATCCGTCTCGCGCGATCGCAACACCGGCCCCATGGCCTTGGCACCACCACGGAACTGGGCAACCGATGCCGCACCGTGACGCGCTTGTCCCGTACCCTTTTGCTTGTAAATTTTCTTCGTCGTGCGGTCGATCTCGCGGCGCGTCAACGTGCGATGCTGACCCTTGTGCCGGCGATTTTCCTGCCACTGAACAACACGCGCCAGAATGTCCGCCCGCGGCGCTACGCCAAAGACGTCCTCGCTCAATTCAACTTCACCGGCCGTACCGGCTTCAAGCGTTGTGACTTTGAGTTTCATGATCTGATGGTCCTCAAGCCGTTTGCTGTGTTGCGGTTGCAGGCTTGCGAACCGCGGCAGGCTTGGGCGCGTCTTTGTGAAGCGCTCTCTTCACGGCGTCGCGCACCATCACCCAGCCGCCCTTTGACCCCGGTACGCCGCCTTTGATCATGATCAACCCACGCTCGGCATCGACCTTTGCGATCTCAACGTTTTGCGTTGTGACCAACACCTGGCCCATATGCCCCGACATTTTTTTGCCCTTGAACGTACGGCCCGGATCTTGCCGGTTTCCGGTAGAACCCGCCGAGCGGTGAGAGATCGAAACACCGTGACTGGCTTCCAATCCCGAATAATTATGCCGCTTCATCGTCCCGGCAAAGCCCTTGCCGATCGTGATCCCGGAAACGTCGACAATCTGACCCGGTACGAAGTGTTCGGCGGTGATAAAATCGCCGACCGCAACCAGATTGTCCGGCGTCACCCGGAATTCAGCGACCTTGCGCTTGGGTTCAACTTGCGCTTTCGCGAAATGACCCCGCTGCGCTTTGGTAACCCGTTTGACCTTCGCCAGACCAGAACCCAGCTGAACCGCTGAGTATCCGTCTTTCTCGACTGTCCGTTGCGCCACGACTTGACAGCCGTCGAGCTTCAGCACTGTGACGGGCACATGCTTACCATCATCGGTAAACAGCCGCATCATGCCAACCTTCTGAGTGATCACACCTGTGCGCATTGCACGCGTCTTCTCTCGTTCGTTACTGCAGCTTGATTTCGACACTAACCCCGGCCGCAAGGTCGAGCTTCATAAGCGCATCGACTGTTTGCGGCGTAGGATCAATAATATCGAGCAACCGCTTGTGGGTCCGGATCTCGAATTGCTCGCGACTCTTCTTATCGACGTGCGGCGAGCGATTGACTGTGAACTTTTCAATCCGGTTCGGCAGAGGAATAGGACCGCGAACCCGCGCGCCCGTGCGCTTGGCCGTCTGTACGATCTCGCGCGTCGACACGTCGAGCACACGATGATCAAAGGCCTTGAGCCTGATGCGTATATTTTGGCTTTGCATGGTTCCGTTTCTACCTAAATTCGAATCAAATTCGTCTCACTTCGTAATCTTGGCCACGACACCGGCACCCACTGTGCGCCCACCTTCGCGAATGGCGAAGCGAAGCTTCTCTTCCATGGCGATGGGATGGATCAACTCGACCGTCATCGAAACATTGTCGCC
>Ga0163153_10000325_pt1 | contig 86170 bp, 70 predicted proteins | sample OliLakLV19MP6IB1_FD_148629 | JGI IMG/M metagenome (GOLD analysis project Ga0163153, IMG submission 148629) | Freshwater microbial mat bacterial communities from Lake Vanda, McMurdo Dry Valleys, Antarctica - Oligotrophic Lake LV.19.MP6.IB-1 | ecosystem: Environmental > Aquatic > Freshwater >...
GGCGTTCCCTGAAAACCAAAGGGCCGGCTGCTTTCGCAACCGGCCCGGTAATAGCGGGGACTGGATTTGAACCAGTGACCTCCGGGTTATGAGCCCGACGAGCTACCAGGCTGCTCTACCCCGCAGTTGAGTCACGCACGGTAGGCGATCCCGCATCTTTCGTCAACTGGGGTCCTCGCCAGCTGCTTCATGCGCCGACCCCGCCTTTGCCCGGCGCCGGAGAAGAACGACGGCTGGGGCACTCCCAGCGGGGGGCAGAAGTGTTCGCCCCGCCTTTCGAGCCCCACAAGCCGGGCTGCCGGGCTCGCGCTTCGACCTCGCGCATGAGTATCGGTCGCGGCCAGGCAGAGCCGATGGTGGATCCATGCCAACCCCATTCGTGCTCTACCGCCGCTTGATGTTCGCCTTGGCTGGTGGGTCGAGAGGTGATCTCAGGCTTCAGGTCGAGTTCCTCAAAGCGGAGAACGAGATCCTGCGGCGGCCGCTCCGTCCTCGCCACTCGATCCCCAGCGCGAAAGCGCGGACGCCCTCCCACGCACCAACGAATCAGAGCCCTTGTGCTTCGTTTGGCAAAGGAGACCGGATGGGGGCAAACTCGGATCCTCGGCGAGCTCCGCAAGCTTGGATTCGAGAGCGTCTCGCGCACGACCGTCAGGACCATCCTCCGTCAGGCTGGCATCCCGCCGCGCCGCCCGGACGGCGACGGGACTTGGGCGCAGTTTCTCAAACAGCACGCGCGAACGCTCTGGGCGTGCGACTTTGCGGTCACTCGCATCGTCACACCTCGCGGAATCAAGGAAGCGTTTGTACTCGTCTTCATCCACATCAAATCGCGCCGACTCTTCATCTCCCCCGCGACCGTTGCGCCAACTGAGTCCTGGGTAGCGCGGGAGACATCGGTGTTTCTGGATGTCGTGGAACAGATGGATGAGAAGGTCAAGATCCTCATCCGCGATCGCGACTCGAAATTCGGCCCGATGTTCGAAGCGGTACTCGACGACCATGGCACGAGTGCCAAGGTGCTGCCCCCACGGTCGCCGAATCTCAACGCTCATGTGGAGCGGGTCATCCAAACGATCCGCCGTGAGTGCCTTGACCACTTCATCATCATCGGCTGTCGGCACATGAATCTGTTGACCTCGGAGTACGCGAAACACTACAACCGCGAGCGCCCCCACTCATCGCTTGAACACCTCACTCCGAGCGGCCCCGGGCCGCTGCGATTTCCGTCGGTGCGCCCGTCGCGCGTGATCGGTCACGCCCGGTTGGGCGGCGTGATTCGTCACTACGAACGCAGAGCCGCCTGAGTCAGGGCTGGATCGCACGCTCACGCTTGGGGAACATCAGGCTCGCGGCCACGGAGAGCGCGATGAATCCACAGATGATGCCGAGCGACCAGGTGATCGGGAACTTGCCGCCGTACCACTCGTTCAGCACGGCCATCTTCAAGCCAACGAAGATGAGCACGGCGCCCAATCCGAACTTGAGCAGATGGAACTTGTCCATGGCGCCCGCCAGCAGGAAGTACAGAGCGCGCAATCCAAGAATGGCGAAGATGTTCGATGTGAAGACGATGAACGGTTCGCGCGTGATGGCGAAGATCGCGGGCACGCTGTCGAGCGCGAAGATGACATCGGTCGCTTCCACCACGAGCAGCGCCAGCAGCAACGGCGTTGCCACCAATCGCCCCTGCTCTCGGATCGTGAAGCTGGCACCGTGATAGTTGTGCGTGACCGGCAGCACGCGCCGTGCCAGCCGAACGACCCAGTTCTTCGCGAGATCCTGTTCCTTCTCCGGCGAGAGGATGAGCTTGAGTCCAGTGAGCACCAGGAAACCACCAAGCACCCACACCACCCAGTGGTATTGCAGCAGCAGCGCACCGAGCGCGATGAAGAGCGCTCGAAAGATGACCGCACCGATGATGCCGTAGAAGAGCACGCGATGCTGAAGACTCGCCGGCACCGCGAAGAACCGGAAGATGATCACGAAGACGAAGATGTTGTCGACAGAGAGACTCTGCTCGACGACATAGCCCGCCAGGAACTGAAGAGCCGCGGTGTTCGCAGCTTCGCTCGCTGAAGCGAAACCAGCGGCAGCCAAGAACCCGGGAGTCGCCAATTCCACTTGCGGCAGTTGCCATCCCGCGTACCACCAGAACGCGCCGCAGAAGAGCAGCGCCAGCACCGGCCAGACGACGCACCAGGTCGCGGCCTCGCGGAACTTCATCACATGGGGGCGCCGATGGAAGATCGTGAGATCGACCGCGAGCACGACAATCAGGAAGACCGTGAAGGCGGCATAGGCCCACCAGTAGTCCGCAAGCGGAAAGAGAACTGTCACTTCAGATGGCCTTTGGGGTTGAGGAGGGTGGAGCGCGCAACTCCGAGAGTGGAGCGCCGCATGGGCGAACTCGCGCTCGGTGGGCTCAGTCGCGACCGGCCATCATGCTGAGCATGTCGACGCATCGCGTGGCGTAGCCAAACTCGTTGTCGTACCAGGTCACGATCTTGAAGAAACGATCGTTGAGCTGAATGCCCGCCTTCGCATCAAAGATCGAACTGTGCGGATCGCTCATGAAGTCACTGGAAACGACCTCGTCCTCGGTGTAACCGAGCACGCCCGACATCGGACCCGCCGCGGCCGCCTTCATGGCGGCGTTGATCGCGTCGAGTGAAGTCGGCTTGGCCGTGCGGAAGGTGAGATCGACGGCGCTCACATTCGCGGTGGGCACGCGAAACGCCATGCCCGTGAGCTTGCCCTTCAGCGCGGGCAGGCAGAGCGCGGCCGCCTTCGCCGCACCGGTGCTCGAGGGAATGATGTTCTGATACGCGTTGCGCCCGCCGCGCCAATCCTTCTTGCTCGGCCCATCCTGTGTCGGTTGTGTGGCGGTGACCGCATGCACCGTCGTCATGAGTCCCTCCTCCCAACCGAAGTTGTCGAGGATGACCTTCGCGACAGGTGCCAAGCAGTTGGTCGTGCAACTCGCGTTCGAGACGATGGTGTGCTTCGCCGGGTCGTACTGCTCGTGGTTGACCTTGTAGACGAGCGTCGGAACTTCCTTGTCGCTCTTGGTCGGCGCCGAAAGAAGCACGCGCCGAGCACCCGCATCCAGATGCAGCTTCGCCTTCTCAAACTCGGTGAAGAGGCCCGTGCTCTCAAGCACATACTTCGCACCGAGAGACTTCCAAGGTAGTTGGGCGGGGTCCTTCTCGCTCACGCAGACCGTCTTCACGCCCTTGCAGGTGAACCCATCGCTCTCGGTCATGACCTCATGTCGGAAGCGCTTGTGCGAAGTGTCATAGCGCAGCAGGTACGCGAGATTGTCCGACGCGACGAGATCGTTCACGCCGACGAACTCGAAGCCCCCGCGCTCCATGCCGATGCGATAGACGAGTCTTCCGATGCGACCGAAGCCGTTGATGCCCACCTTGATGGCCATGGCGATTGTTCCGAAGGGGTGCGTGCGAAGGGGGGAAGGAGGATACCAGCGAGCGGGCGTGCGAAATCGCTCACTCCCGGTGGCGGCGCGTGCGGCGAGCCTCGCGGCGGAGGATGAGATCGAGCGCGAACGGGAACGAGTTCAGCAGGCCGGTGCAGACGCGCACGATGTGGCTGGTCCAGATTTCGGAACGCGGTCGTCGCAGCGCTCGCACGATGGCGTTCGCCACGCGCTCGGGCCGCTGCACAAAGAATCCCGGAGCGTGCGCGGGCACGCGCGCGCCGTCGTGCGTTCGCGACGCTTGGATCTGTGCCTGATCGAAAAACTCGGTGAGCGTCGTAATGGGGTGCACGCTACTCACCTCGATACCGTGCGGTTCGAGCTCGAAGCGGAGCGCGCGCGCCACCATTGCCTGCGCTGCTTTGGTCGCCGCGTAGACGCCGAAGTAGGGCAGCGTGATCTTCGCAAGCGTGCTGGAGCAGAGCAGCAGATGGCCGGGTTTGCCTGCCGCGATCAGCCGCTGCGCCGCGAGCCGCATGAGCTCGACCGACGCGAAGAAGTTGATCTCGAACATGCGGCGCACCTCACCCGGGTGCATCTCGAGCAGTCCCTTCTCCTGTCCGTATCCCGCGTTCGCGAAGACGATGTCGAAGCCACCGAAGCGGCGCTCGGCGGTGTCCAGCAGTCGCGCGTGCATCGACGGGTCGGCGACATCACCAACGACGATTTCGACGGCACCGCCGGAGGCTTCGATCGCGTTCGCCAGTTCACGCAGTCGCTCCTCGCGCCGCGCCGTGATGACGAGTCGCATGCCTTCTGCGGCAAACGCGCGCGCCGTGGCGGCGCCGATGCCGGAACTGGCGCCGGTGATGATGGCGACCTTCTCCGCCAAGTCGTGTGGACTGCCGCTCATGACGAGCTCACCGATATGCGAAAGATGGCGCTTGAGCGCTGGCCAGCGCCGAGTATCGGCAATTCCGGTGCAGCGTCGGAAAGTGCGGCCGTCGGTGCCATCATGGGCTCGATGCACATGAAATCAGCATCACGCGGCGAGTAGAGCTGCGCGAGTCGATAGCCACGAACGAAGTCGACGGCGACCCGATGACGACTGCGCTGCTGATCCGACTCGACGCTGATGGTCATACCGTCGGTGACTCCGGCGAAGAGATCGTCGCACCCCGCCGTCAGCTCCGTGCTGTGCAATCCCGAGTCGTCCAACTCGAGCGAACCCGCGCGGCGAAGAGGCAGTCCATCGAGCAGCGCGACGCGCAACAGACCGTTTCCTGGCGCATCGAGTCGACAGTGTGCACGCGGCGCCGGAAGCATCAAGTATGGATGCCATCCAAAGGAGAGCGGCACCGGGCCATCGCACGCTTGCACTTCGGTCTCCACTTCGATGCCTGCCGCACCGCATCCTGGAGACTCGAACAGCCGGTACGTGATGCGCAAGATGAACTCGAACGGGAACGCACGCACAAGATCGCGGTGTTCGCCCCAACTCAACTCGGACCGAAAGATGTTCGCAGCAGAGGCGGCGCCGGCGCCGTGCTCGATCCGCCATCGATCCCATCGCAGCAGCACGCCGTGCATGGGGCGACCATCACCATCGCGATGCACGCGCTCCGTCCGTTGCAGATCGACGGCGTGACCCAGTGCGTCGTAACGGTCGGAACGAAGTCGATTCGACCAGGGAAAGAGCAACGGCACGCCTCCGGTGCGATCGTGTCGGAGAAATGACTCGAGCGGCTCCGGCAGTCGCAGCCACTCGCGCCCATCGACGAGCATCGAGACGACTGCGCAGCCCGCGCGCGGTTCGACGATCGCCTGCACGCGACCACCAGCACTGCGAAGTGCGACGCCACTGTGCGACGAAGCGGAAGAACAGCGGCGAGAGCCCTTGGTCACGACTCCCGCCCGAGACTTCGTCGAGGCCTTCTTCACGGCCTTCGTCACGACTTTCCGCGGCCCCTTCGCCATGCCCGCGAGTCTACGAGTCCAGCGTGCGCACGTGGTTTGACGGCGGTCGTATGCTCCGGCCATGGTGGTGGATCGCGCATCGTTTTTCGGTTTGCGTCGCGCGTTGATCGGCATGATCCATGTGCCGGCGCTGCCTGGCACGCCGCGCGCATCGATGCCCGTCGATCAGATCGCGGCGCACGCGGCCGACGAAGCGAAGCGCTTGGCGGACGCAGGATTCGATGCGCTGATCGTGGAGAACATGCACGATGCGCCGTACTTGCTGCGCGAGGTCGGTCCCGAGATCGTGTCGGCGATGACCGCGTGCGTGATGGCCGTTCGAAGTGCTGTCAGCGGTAAAGCTCGCATGCCGATCGGTGTGCAGATCCTGGCTGGCGCGAATCGCGCGGCGCTCGCGGTTGCCAACGCAGGCGGCGGCGCGTTCATTCGCGCGGAGGGCTTCATCTTTAGCGCCGTCGCCGACGAGGGAGTCATGATCGAGGCCGACGCTGGTGCGCTGCTGCGCTATCGCAAGCAGATCGGCGCCGATCATGTGCTGGTCATCGCCGACATTCAGAAGAAGCACTCGAGCCACGCGTTGACACACGATCTCGATCTCGCCGCGCACGCGCGCGCGGCAGAGTTCTGCGGCGCCGATGCAATCATCGTCACGGGCTCTGAAACCGGGAAAGCCACCTCCATGGCCGACCTGAAGGCAGCGCGCGAAGCGACGACGCTGCCGCTGCTCGTTGGCTCCGGCGCCACGCCCGAGACACTGCCGCGACTCTTTGAGTGCGCTGACGCCGTGATTGTCGGCACCGCGCTGAAGCGCGACGGACGCTGGTCGAATCCACTCGACATGGCTCGCGTCCACGCCATGGTGAAGGCGCGCGGCTCATGAGTGCGAACGCGAGCGCGTCGGCGCACCCACGCGCGGCGCACGCGCAGGTCCCTGCCAACATCGTTCTTCTCGACGGCCGCCTCGTGCCGATCGGCGATGCGCGTGTGAGCGTGCTCGACCGCGGTTTCCTCTTCGGCGACGGCGTCTACGAGCTCGTCCGGTTCTTCGATCGCGTCGGCGTCGGCATGGATCTGCATGTGCGTCGACTTGAACGCAGCCTGGAACTCGCTCGCATCAGCGGATTCGATGCGACGACGCTGCCCGCACTCTGCGACGAGTTGCTGTGCGCGAACGATCTCCATGACGCGACCGTCTATCTACAGGTCACGCGCGGCGCAGCGCCGACGCGGGCGCATGTGCCGCCGCGCGAAATGCGCCCCACGGTGATGGCGCTCGCCACACCCGCGCCGGGTGCCGCCGAGCTGACCGGTCCCGACACCGTGCGCGTGGTGCTGCTGCCCGACGATCGCTGGCTGCGCTGCGAGATCAAGACGCTGAGCCTCATGGGCAATGTGCTCGCAGCGATGACGGCAGCCGAACGCGGCGCCGATGAACCGATCCTTCATCGCGACGGAGTGCTCAGCGAAGGTGGCTCAACGAATGTTTTCCTCTGGCTCAACGGACGACTCGCAACGCCGGCCATCACGAGTGGCCCACCGATCCTGCACGGCGTCTCGCGCGCACAACTGGTGGAGGAGGCGCAGCGCGCCGGAATCGCCGTCGAGGAACGCGCCGTGCGCGTTGACGAACTGCAACGCGCCGACGAAGTCATGATCACCAGCAGCCGACGGCTGATCTCCTCCGTGGTCGAGATCGATGGGCACCAGATCACTGGCGCTGCACCACTTGCGCCCGGCGCCCGCGCTGGCCACGCTCGGCCGATGGCGCAGCGGCTCTTCGATCTCCTGCGCCCCCGCCTACACTCGGCGTCGTGACACCACTGCTCGCGATCTCCGTTGGCAACTCGCGCACCGCGCTCGGCGCCTTCATTGACGGCAAGCAACTGGAGAGCGTGCGCGTTGAGAACGCAGAGACCGACACGATCGTCCGCGCCGCGGAGCGCCTCTGGGCGACGCTCGACGCCGATGATGATCGTCACTGCGTCATCGCGAGCGTCAACGATCCCATCGGCAACCCGCTCGAACTGGCGCTGGCCTCCATGTTGGGTACGGGAGTCAGCCGCATCGGTCGCGATCTGGCGGCGCCGATCGGCGAGTCGCTCGACCCCGGTGCAACTCCCGGCGCGGATCGCCTGCTCAACGCCGCCGCCGCCTGGGATGTGATGCGCAGCGCGTGCATCGTGGTCGATGCGGGCACGGCGATCACGATCGACTTCATCGATGGCGAAGGCATCTTCCATGGCGGCGCCATCGCGCCGGGCGCGTCGATGCAACTCGCAGCGCTGCACGAGCGCACGGCGGGACTGCCGCGCGTCGCGTTCGCGCAACCCGACGATGTGCCCTTCGGACGCAACACGGGGGAAGCCATGCTTCACGGCGTCTATCACGGTCTGCGCGGGCTCGTGTGGCGGCTCGTCGAGCGCTACGCGCTTCACTATGGTGCGTATCCGCCGGTCGTCGCCACCGGTGGTGATGCGGCCACGCTCTTCGCCGACGACGAACTCATCGATCGCATCGTGCCTGATCTCACGCTGCTTGGTATCGCGGTGACGGTCCGCCGCGCATCGGAGGTCGGCTCGTGACCTGCGGCGATGACGACGACGCTCCGGTGCGCCGCAAGCGCGCCACCGTCGCATCGACCTGGACGACCATGTCGGTACCAGGCCCGATCGCCGTCTTGCAACTGGTCGGCGAGATCGAGCCGGTGTTGAAGCGCATGACTGGGCGTGTTCCCGATCCGGGCGAGGTTGTGCTCGCGAGCTTCGCCGAGATCGACACGGGCGTGATCGCGCGCGTCAATTCGCGCGTGGCGCTGCTCATGCCGCACGGTGGACTGCGCATTCGTGAACGACTTGAATCGGCGCTCGTCGAGTGCGGCGTGATGTACGCCGAGCCTTCGTTCGGCGCCGAGATGCTGCCCATCTCCGACATGTATCCCGAGGCGGAGGACGAAGCAGAAGCACGCGTGCTCGAAGCGATCGCGCGCGCGGCGAGCCCGATGGCCGTGGCACCGCTGCTTCGCGAAGCGGCGCGGATCGCGACGCGGGACGACAAGACGACACCCGAGCCCATCACCACCGACGACATCCTGCGCGGCGAGCGCCTCTGGCGCATGGTCGAGCCTGCGCGGATCGCGGTGATCGGACGCACGAACGCCGGCAAGAGCTCGCTGCTCAATCGAGTGTCGGGCTACGACCTGGCGCTCTCCGGTCCCGAGCCCGGACTCACTCGCGACGCGGTGGCGGCGCGCGTCGAACTTTCGGGGCTCGTCGTCGACTGGTTCGACACGCCGGGCCTGCGCGGAACTGCGGATCCTGCCGAGCGCGAAGCCGTGACGATTTCGCAGTCACTCGTTCAGTCGGCGGATCTCGTGATCGCGCTCGCCGAGCCTGGCGGTGGTTGGCCGGACGCACCTCGCATCGATCTTCGCGTGCTCAACAAGTGCGATCTGCCGAACGCCGAGCGATGCGCCGAGTCCACTCAGGCGCAGTTTCGCGTCAGCGCCCGCAAGGGCGATGGCATCGAAGCGCTCGTGGCGCACCTGCGCGAAATGCTGCTGCCGCAGGCTGATCTCGATCATCGCGGTCCCTGGGTCCTGCCGCGCGACACCGCCGCGAACTGGTGAGTCTCATCGCGAACCGGTCCGAGGCGGAGGCTCACGCACGAGCGCGAGCGCGACTCAGAGTCCCATGATCGAATAGCCGGCGTCGACATAGATGACCTGTCCGGTCACACCCGACCCGAGATCGGAGAGCAGCCAGACCGCTGTGTCGCCGACTTCCGCGCCGGTGATGTTGCGACGCAACGGCGCCTTCTTCTCGACCCAGCCAAGAATCTCCTGGAAGCCGCCGACGGCCATCGCGCTCATCGTGCGAAGCGGTCCACCGCTGATCACATTCACGCGGATGTTTTTTTGTCCGAGCTCCATAGAAAGATAGCGACCGGTCGCTTCGAGTGCCGCCTTCGCCACGCCCATGACGTTGTAGCCGGGCACGGCCTTCTCGGCGCCGTAGTAGCTCATCGCGATCATCGAGCCGCCGTTCTTCATGAGCGGCGCTGCGCGGTTGGCCATGGCCGCGTAGGTGTACGCGGAGATGTCCATCGCCTGTGTGAAGACTTGTCGCGGCGTGGCGGCGAAGACGCCTTCGCGCAGCCAATCCTTGTCTGCGAACGCGATCGAGTGCACCAGGAAGTCGATCGTGCCGAAGTCGGCGCCGATCTTGGCGAAGACGCGATCGAGATCCTCATCGCTGCCTGCGTCCATCGGCTCCAGCCACGGCTGCGTGATGCCGAGCGCCTCGACCGCCTTGCTCACACGGCGCTGCATCTTCTCGCCGGGAAGATGCGTGAACAACAACTCGGCCCCGTAGTGGCGCAGCCGCTGCGCAATGCACCAGGCGTAGCTGCTGTCGTTGATGATGCCGACGACGAGTCCGCGCTTTCCCTGCAGAAGGCTCATGCGGGTGTTGTACCCGTCAGGAACCCTTGCAGGCGCTGCCCTCGGGTCGAACGACGCCGAAGGTCTCAACTTCCATTTCGCGCGTGGGCGAGTAGATCACCAGCGGGAAGTGCAGCAGGCCCTCGTGATCCTTCTTGGGAGTGATGCGCACATGGACATGCATCACGCCCTCGATGACCTCCGTGCGCGTCATCTCGGCGCGAGCGAACTCCGAGATGGCGGCCACCGTCAGAATCGGTTCGCCGGGATCTTCCATTTCGACATCGACCTCGACGGTCTCGTTGATCGGCACGCGACCGAGATTCACGTTGTACTGCTTCAACTTGAACGTCGGCTTGGGGATGTTCGACTCGTGACGCAGCCGCACCGGGAGCGTCGGACAATCCGCACGATCCGTCTCCACGACCCAATGTCCGGGCGGTGCATCGCCGTACTTGGTCACATCCCACTTAAGCACATAGCTCGCGCGCGGCTCGTCTGCCGCGGGATCGAAGTTGATGTAGTCGGGCGCTTCACCGTGGATGTTGCAGATGCGGAAGGGCTTCTTGTCGATGCTCTCGATGACGAAACGACCGCTCTTGGCCTGTCCCGAAACGACATTGATCACGCTCGGCAACGAGCGGATCGCATACGCCACTTCGCCGCGCATCTCGATCTCCATGACGCGCTGGTAGCCGTCGACGAGGATCTTGATGGTGGCTTTGCGCGGCTGTGGGAAGTTCGACTCCTCGAACTCCGCGTCCAACTCCACGAACTCGCCGGGCGCAATGTCCTTGTCCGTTACATCGTTGGTGGTGGTGCACTTGCAGCTCGGCTGCACCGCCATGATGCGAAGCGGCTTGTCTCCACGATTCCAGAGCTTGAACGCTCCCTTGGCCTTCTCTCGGGGAGGAATGAAGCCGAAGTCGAGCACCTTCGGCTCGGCCTCGAGCGGTGGCAGCGAATCGATGTAGCCGTCCTCGTCGACCTCCGGCTCTCGGTCAGGCGGAGTGGCTGGCCGCGCGGGAGCCGTCGAGCCCGACGGCGGTGTGGCCTTGCGGGCTCCGGTCTGCAGGTTTCGTTCCGCTGATCCTGAGGTCCCTGGAGTCGTGCGCACTGGCGCGGGCGGTGCCGGCTCACTGGCTGGTGGCGCTGGAGGCGATGGAGGTGCAGGTGGCGCGGGCGGCGCGGACTGCGAAAGGAAGACGGTGAGAAGAAGTGAGAATGTGAGGTTCATGGCGAATGGAACTCCGAGCGTCTGAGCGTCTGAAATGGAGCGACGAGTCTAACCCCCCATCGTCCAGAACGGGGTCACGATGCAGTCACGGAGCGTCGATCCGGCCCCTCGCTACAATCGCGACCCCTCGAAATCAGCGGAGATCCCTTATGAAGTCGACCGACCTGCGGCCGGGCACGGCCATCAAGATGGATGGCAAGCTTTATCAAGTCACTGAATTCACCCATGTGACGCCCGGCAATCTGCGCGCATTCATCCAGGTGAAGCTCCGGGATCTGAAGTCCGGTTCGTTCATCGACAAGAGACTGCGGTCGGGCGAGGATGTGGAGCAGGTGGATCTCGATCGCCGTCCCATGGAGTACCTCTATGTCACGGGCGAGACCTTCGTCTTCATGGACAGCGAGAACTTCGAGCAGGCGGAGTTGCCCAAGGATTTTGTCGGTTCCTTTCCGCTGTATGTGAAGCCGAACAACTCGGTCGTCGTCTGCTGGTGCGACGGTCGTCCGGTGTCGATCGAGTTGCCGATCTCAGTGGAACTCGAGGTCACGGATACGGCACCCGGCATCAAGGGCGCCACGGCGACGAATCAATTGAAGGAAGCCACGCTCGAAACGGGACTGAAGACGCGGGTTCCGCCGTTCATCACGATCGGCGAGAAGGTGCGGATCAGCACCGCCGACGGCGCGTATCAGAGCCGCGCGTGAACTGAGCGCGGCCTGCGCCAGACTCGCCTGATCTCGGCCTCATCCGAGAGCTGACAGCGCAGAGCATTCAGGGTGACCACGCGCCGAGAACGACCGCAAGGTCGGCACCATCTACCGCGCCGTTTCCGTCGACATCTGCGGCGCAGCCGTTGCATGGTCCCCATGAGCCGAGCACGAGACTCAGGTCCGCACCGTTGACGACACCGTCGAGATTCACATCGCCCTGACTTGACCCACACGCAGGTGCCTCCACCAACACATCATCGACTCCCGCCTCGACGAGCGAGCCTGCGCCAAGATCACGCGCCACGAAGCGCAGCTTGAACAGACCCGGCGGTTGAACAAAGTCGCCGACATTGAAACTCGCTTCGATCCACGCCGTCGCGCTCGCGGAGACTTCCTCAAGCAGCGACCATGACACATCGTCGAGCGAGTAGAGCACGAGCATCGAGTCGCTGTTCGGCGCGCCGCCGAGATTGTTCGAGTACCAACGCCAATAGCGCAGCGTCGACTCGGGGTCTCCACCGTCGAGCCACGAACTCGTCAGCGTGGTGACACCACCATCGACATCGGCAGCGCCAGCACTGCCGCCAGGTACGCCCTGCCCCGTGACCCAACACATCGTGCCCGCGGGTGTGTGATCATCCTCGGGCTGTGCGATCGTGCCGACGGGATCGACGCGAATCCAGTGGCCGCTCGTGGCGGTGTCGCCGGGAATGCCCGAAACCCAGGCACCTGCCGTCTCGAACGCTTCGAAGTGGAGCGTCCCGAATGCACTGGACACGGTTCGGAATGCCTGATCGCCTGCAGCGGCGGGCAACGACACACTCGAAGGATCGCCTTCCCAATCGAGATACCAGTCGATGACGGCGCCGCACGGCGCTGCGGGAAGTGCGGCCGCATAGCGACCATCGCCCAACGGCGCGGTGTCGCTCGGCGTGAATGAACCGCTGGTGCCGATGCGCGCATTCAGTCGCGGCGGTAAGGCGAACGTGGAGACGAGCGGCGATGCGAAGACCGTGAAGGGTGTCTGCTCGTCGGGAATGGCGCTCGTTGGAGGCGAACCCTCGACGGACAGGAAGCCGGGGACGAGCAGGGTTGTGATCATCGCGAGCGCTGCTTGTGCGTTCTCCTCCGCGCACGGCCGGACCTCGGCGGGCGGAATCAGGAATCCGTAGGTGCCCGTGTCGCGCGCTTCGATGGTGGTCGAGCGTGCGGCCGCCGCGCCGTAGGCCCAGTCCACGATCGTTCCGGATGCCGGGTAGATGCCCGTGTAGATCGGTCCCGACGAGTAGAGCCGACCATGGACGCTCTCGATGGCGGACTGCATCGACGCTGCAAGCGACTCGAAGAGCGGTTGATCGACGCACAAGTCGGCGGTCCATCCCCAAGGCCACAAGATCAGTTGGCTGTAGCTGTGAAAGTCGATGTGGCCGATGATGCGGCCGTTCGCAAGCACGAAGTCGCGAAGCGCCTGCGTCTCCGGCTCACTGAACGGCGCCGGTCCGCGATAGGTCTCGCTGCTTGGATTCGCGCTGGCACCCTGCCCTCCCCACTGGAATCCCCAGTTTCGATTGAGATCGACGCCGAAACTGCCGTCGCCGTTGTCGCGCCGGTTCTTGCGCCAAAGCCGCACTTGGTCCCACGAATGCTGGTAGCCGTCGGGGTTCACCACCGGCACGATGAGGATCTCCGCCGCCGTCAGCATGGCACCGATCGTTGGATCGCTGGCGGCACCTTCGATCAGGCGGTCGGCGACGAGCATCGACACCATCGGCGTCGCCCATTCGCGCGCGTGCTGGCAGGAGTCGAAGAGAAACGCGGGGACCGCTGCGCCGCTTGGCGCCAGTGAAATGCGAATGCCGCGAATGATCCGGCCCTGAAGACTCGTACCGACAGTGACCGACGACACCAGTCCCGGATACGCGGCGATCCACTCGTCGAGCTTGGCGTTGATGGCGGCCAGATTCTTGACATCAGCCCACCAATCTTCGCCCGCTATGCCGCCTTCCACGGCGCGCGCCGCACGCTCCGTCGCCTGCGACTCGATCATCGCGGGCACGTCCTCGATGAGCACCTCGAACGGAATGCCGGCGCGCTCGACTGCCGCGCGTGCCTCACGCGAGAGATGCACGTCGATCTCGCCGTTGCGGACTTCGTGGCTCCAGACATCCTGAGTCAGCGCGAGCACCACGCGCAACTCCCGAATGCTGCGCGGCCGCACTCGCAGGACCGACGACTCGGAGGTTCCCGCAGTCACCTCTGGCCCCGATTCCGCCGTCGACACTGGACTCGAGACTGCCATCGGCACAGCCGCTCGAGTCTGCTGCGAGATCGGAGGCTGTGCCCCGTGTGCCGAGAGAGTGACGAGAAGCGAGAGTAGGATCATCACTCCATCATGCCTCAAGATCGATGGCGACGCACGCATAGACTCCGGACCTGATGCGAAACCAGACGCGAAGCCTGACCCGAAACTCGCCACGAAGCCTGCGACCGCCTTGCCTGTTGCTGCTTCTCTCCGTGCTCATGCCGCTTGGGGCGTGCTCCACAACCGATCCCTTCGCGAACCCATTCGAGGATCCGAAGCCGGGATGGGCAACCGTTCCGAATCGTCCGTTCGAGGTGTATGGGCTGCCGATGTTCGACGGTCGGCGCGGCACCGTGCTGACCTGGTTCGATCTCTCGCAGGCGGTGGCGTGGGCGGATGTGATCGTCATCGGTGAGCAGCACGACGATCCGGTGGCGCATCAGGTGCAGACCGCGATCGTGGAAGAGACGATCGCGCGCTTCCCGCGCACCGCGCTCAGCATGGAGATGCTCGAACGCGATGATCAAGCCGCGGTCGACGCGTATCTGTGCGGCGAGATCGAAGTCGACGCGTTCATCGATCAGACCAAGTCGCGCAACTGGTCGGGCAAGGACTCGTGGGTCGTCTTCTATCAACCGATGATCGATGCGGCGATGCTGCGCCAATCACCGGTGATCGCTGCGAATCCGCCACGCCGTTTCGTGCGCCAGGCGCGACTTGAAGGCTACGGTGCGCTGCAGGCACTGCCTGCGGAGGAGCAGGTGCTCTTCGATCTTCCCGAGCAGCATGTCAAACCGGGTTACCGCGCTCGCTTCGACGCGATCATGCAGTCGATGAACCCGGACGATCCTCCGGAGCCTGCCTCACTCGACGCGGGTTTCCGCAGCCAATCGCTTTGGGATTCCACGATGGCGGCGTCCATCCTCGATGCGCGGCGGCGCGCGGCGGCGCTGCCGGGACGACCGTTCACATCGCCGAAGGTGATCCATGTCGTGGGCCAGTTTCACAGCGACTTCCATGGCGGATTGGTGCAGGAACTCCAGGCCCGGAGTCCGCTGCTCAAGATCTGCGTGATCTCCGTGCAACGACGCGACGACCGAACACTGGCGGCCGAGGATGTCGGGCGCGCGGCGATCGTGATCTATTCAGGCGCACGGCCGGCGAAGGATGCCGTGCAGGAGCAGGAGTTGACACCGGCCGTCGAGATGGTGCCCGCGCTCGAGCTTCCCCCGGAACCGACGCTCAGCCAACGAACTTGTCGAGTTCGTCGCGACTGCGTGCGATCTTGTAGAGCTTCTCGATCTTCATCATGGTCATGAGCGCGTGCATTTCCTTGTTCATGCCGTAGATGATCGACTGCGCGCCGATGCCGGTGGCTGCGTTGCGCAGCGCGATGCAGACGCCAAGTCCCATGCTCGACATGAAGTTCACATCGGTGAGATCCAACACCAGCGAGCGGATCGTCTTGCCGAGGTCCTTGAAGTACGGATTCACCTCGTCGTGGATCACCGGCGCTTCGCGCTGACCGATGTTGGGACCGACCGGCCGCAACTGCAGCACTGAGCCGTTCCAGAAAATCTCGATGAGTGGGGTCTTCTTCTCTGCGGGAACCGAGGGCATGGTGAACTCCAGTTGAACGCCGTCGTTCGCAGTTATACCGCCGTCAAGCGGCGCATGCGGCGCGGGCGGCAGTCAAACTCCGCCGAGCCCGCCGCACAGAGCGCGATCATCGCTTGCGGAAGATCCCGGGATGGACGAGTGAGCAGAAGGCGGCGCCGAGCGGCCCCTCGGGATCGACTTCGAGTTCGAGCACGGCACCTTTGCGCATCAGGATGGCCGCACCATCCGCGCGGCCGGTGACCAATCGACTTGCGAATCGCGAGAGAAACGGCTCGTGCCCGATCAGCGCTGCCGCGCGCAGTGATCGCATTGAACCGAGTCGCTCAAGCAATCCGGCCACGGCCTGTGTCTCGTCGGCATCTTCCAAGAGTGGTTCGCGCACAGCGGCAGGCCAGAGCGCGTCATCCTCCAGGATCCGCGCCGTCTCCCACGCGCGATTCCACGAACTTGCGAAGACCTGGTCGGGTGTCGGCATCGACCGATCGAGCCGCGCTGCGAGACGACGGAACGCCTTTCGGCCGTCGTCAGTCAGTGGACGGCGGGAGTCATCAGGCCATCGAGCGGGATCTCGGTCGAAGGCTTTGGCGTGTCGAACGATCAGCAGTCGCATCGATCGCAGCGTACCGATGCTCGAGCGTGTTAGATTCCGTTCCCGGCGCGAACGCCGAAACGAGCACAATGCCCGACGCAACCATACGAAACGCGCGGATCGTCACGCTGCGCGGAGCGCCTGGATTTCGGCGCGGCGCCGATCTCGGTCGGCTCGATGTGATCGAGAAGGGTTGGGTCTCGGTGCACGACGGCCGCATCGCGGGCCTCGGCGCGGGTGATCCCGTTCACGCATTCGGTGAGATTCACGACGCTTCCGGCGCCACATTGCTGCCGGCGCTCGTCGATGCGCACACGCATCTGCTCTCGGTCGGCGATCGTCACGACGAGTGGGCGCGCAAGTGGTCGGGCACGCCGTACCTCGAGATCGTTCGGGATGGCGGCGGCATCATGAGTTCGGTGCGAGCCGTGAGAAAAGCGTCGGACGCGCAGCTCGACGACGCCCTGAATACGCGGCTCTGGCGCACCGCGCGACTTGGCACCGGCGCGATCGAAGTGAAGACCGGCTACGGACTCTCGGTCGCAGACGAATTCAGGATGCTCGAGTCGATCCTGCGTGTGGCGGCGCGGCTCGATCGCGTGATCGTGCCCACTTTCCTGGGCGGTCATGCACTCGATCCCGATCTGACCGATCAGGTCGATTCGATGATCGCCGAAGGACTTCCGCGCTTGGCCGAACGCCTGCCCGGCGCCACGGTCGACGCCTTCTGCGACGACGGCGGTTGGACACTGGAGCAGTGCGCGCGCTACTTGAAGAAGGCAAAGTCACTGGGCCTGGCGCTGCGACTGCACGCCGATCAGTTCTCAGTGAAGGGTGGTCTGGAACTCGCGATCGAACTCGGCGCGAAGAGCGTCGATCACCTTGAGGCGAGCGGACCTGAACAGGTGCAACGACTCGCCAAGAGCAACACCGCGGGTGTGATGCTCCCCTGCTGCGGCTTCGCGCTCGATGGGCGCTATGCACCCGCGCGGAAGTTCGTCGATCTTGGCGGCGCGCTCGTGATCGCGAGCAACGCGAATCCAGGTTCCGCGCCGTCACTGAGCTTGGCGTTTTCGTTGGCGCTCGCCGTTCGATTCATGTCGCTCTCGCCGGAGGAGGCGATCACCGCCGCGACCTGGAACGCCGCGTGCCTGCTCGGTGTTGAGGATCAAGTCGGCTCGATCGATCTCGGCAAGCGCGCCGATCTCATCATGGTGGATGGCACGGAGCGATCGCTCATCTTCGATGTGGCCGGTCCCGGACCGCGCTGGGTCATGATCGGCGGCGCCGCTCCCATGTATGAGGTGATCCCGTGACGATCACGCGCGAGCAGGATGTCACGCTGGCGGTCGAGGCGGCCACGCGTGTCGTTCGCGTGCATGAAGCGCTCGTTGAGATGCTCAAGCCAGGCGTGACGGCGATCGAGATCGATGCCTTCGTCGGACGCACGCTGACCGCACTCGATTGCACGAGTTGTTTCCTCGGCTACAAGGCGCGAGGCCATCCGCCCTACCCGAGCCACGCATGCATCAGTGTGAACGACTGCATCGTTCACGGCACGCACCTCTCGGAGCGCGAACGGCTCGCGCGCGGAGACCTGCTCAAGATTGATGTCGGCGTTCGCTACCGCGGCTTCATCGGAGACGCGGCGTGGACCTACTCGATCGCGACGCAGACGGAACTTGGTCGCCGACTGCAGACATGCGGGCGCGAGTCGCTGCGACTCGGCGTTGACGCGATGGTGGCGGGACGACCGCTCGTCGATTGGGCGCGCGCGGTGCAGAGTCATGTGGAAGGCGCATGCGGATTCCACTTGGTGCGCGGACTGGGCGGACACGGCATCGGCCGATCGCTGCATGAACCGCCGTTCATCTCGAATGTGGTGCCGAGCTATCCCGGCGAGTGGTCCGAAGCGTGGAAGCCTTTTGAGCCGGGCATGTTGGTTGCGGTCGAGCCGATGATCGCGGTCTCGACGAGCGAGATCCGCACGAACGGACGCGAGTGGCCCATTCGGACGGCCGATGGAAGCCTCAGCGTGCATTACGAAGCGGATGTGCTGGTGACGAACGAAGGTCCGCGCAATCTCACGGCCGCGCTCTTTGAGCTTCCGGAAGTCGTCGGCGCGTGAACATGAAGGCGATCCTCTTTGAGAGTGTGCATGCGAACGCGGACTCGATCCTGACCGACGCGGGCCTTGCGATCGTGCGCCACTCGGCGGGCGGTGAAGGCGACTTGCTGCGCCGCGCCGTGAGCGACGCAACCGTGCTCGGCATCCGAAGCCGCACAAAGCTCCGTCAAGAAACGCTGGGTGCTCCTGAGAGCGCGACGCACGACGGTGCGATGGGCTCACTGCTCGCGATTGGATGTTTCTGCATCGGCACCGACCAGGTCGATCTCGCGGCGGCCGCTCGCGCGGGCATCGCCGTCTTCAACGCACCCTTCGCGAATACGCGCAGCGTGGCGGAGATGACGCTCGCGGAGATCATCGCGCTCTCTCGGCGCCTCTTCCAGAAGAGCGCCGAACTGCATGCGGGCAAGTGGGACAAATCTGCGCGGGATGCACACGAAGTGCGCAGCCGCACGCTCGGCATCATCGGCTACGGTCACATCGGCAGTCAGCTCTCGATCCTGGCGGAGTCGCTCGGCCTGCGCGTGATCTACTTCGATGTGGCCCGCAAGCTGCCGCTCGGCAACGCACAACCGGTGAGCGATCTTGACGCGCTGCTGGCGCAGTCGGACATCGTGTCGCTGCATGTACCCGCCACACCCGCCACGCGCGGCATGATCGGCGCTGCGCAGTTGGCAGGCATGCGACCGGGCGCGGTGCTCATCAACAACGCGCGCGGTGGCGTGGTCGACGCGGACGCGCTCGCGGCAGCGCTTCGAAGCGGTCACCTGGCCGGCGCGGCGCTCGATGTCTTCCCGAGCGAGCCCGAACAGAACGGCGTGCCATTCGAGACACCGCTGCGTGGCGTACCGAATGTGATTCTGACGCCGCACATCGGCGGCAGCACGGAAGAGGCGCAAGCTTCGATCGCCATCGAAGTGGCGGAGAAACTCGCCAGGTATCTGGCGCATGGATCGACATCGACGAGTGTGAGCGTGCCGGAGGTGGATCTGCCTTCGCGCCGCGACGACCAACTTCGCATCACGCACTTTCACCACAATGTGCCGGGCGTGCTGCGGCAGATGCACACGGCGCTCGCGGATCTCGATGTCAACATCAACGCCGAGTATCTGCAGAGCAACCGGGAGCTCAGCTACGTGATCATGGATGTCGATCCATCCGCGCCTGCGGAGGAGATCCGCCAGCGGCTGGCGTCGATCCCCGAAACGATTCGTCTTCGACTGCTGGGAGCGCCGGCTCCCGCCAGTACGATGACGGCATGAACACGACGCACGCCCTCGCTCATCGAATCACCGCACCGGGTCATGCACGCCATGCACGCGCGGCCGCGGCCGTCACGCTTTTCGGCGTGATCGCAGCGCTCGGCCATGCCGCCGACACGAAGGCGCAGACGAAGGTCACGCCGCCGCCAGTGGCAAAGATCGCTGCGGCCACCGACATCTTCCACGGCCAGGAGGTCGTCGACGACTACCGCTGGCTCGAGGCGCTGGAGAAGGAGAGCGCCGAGGTGGAACAGTGGACGACGGCGCAGAACGACTACACGCGCACTCGCCTGGACGCGCTCGCGTGCCGCAGCTCAGTCGAGAATTCGCTGCGCCCGTTGATGGAGATCGGATCGATCTCCGCGCCGCGCATGGCGGGCAACTTCTACATCTACACGGAGCGCACCGGCGCACAGAATCAACCGGTGGTGAAGGTGCGCACCAGCGTGGACGGCGCGCCGCGCGAGTTGCTCGATCCGAACACGCTCGACGCAGGTGGACTCATTTCGCTCGACTGGATGCAGCCGAGTCATGATGGCGCATTGCTTGCGTTTGGACTCAGCCGCGCGGGCAGCGAGATGAGCGAGTTGCATCTGCTCGACACCGCCACCGGGAAGTGGCTTGCGGACGAGATCTCAGGCAAGGTGACATTCTCAAGCTGGACCCCCGACGGACATGGCTTCGTCTACAGCAAGCTTCGCGACGCGAAGGATCCGTACAGCCGCGAGATCCGCTTCCATGAGATCGGCACGAGCCCGCGCTTCGACGCGGTGCTGCTCACACAGGAGAAGCCGAGCGAGATCCCATTCGCGGCGCTGAGCCACGATGGTCGCTGGCTCTTTACGGGCCTTTTCAAAGGTTGGCAGGCGAACGATCTCGGTGTCATGCGCTTCGATGAGTGGAAGCGCACCGGCACACTCGCGCCGGTCATGATCGCCAAGGGACTTGACGCGCGCACGCAACCGGCCGCGTCGCTCGGCGACACGCTGTTCGCGTCGACGACGCACAATTCGCCCAACGGCCGACTGGTGCGCATCGATCTCAACAATCCGGGTGCGCCTGACGCGTGGACCACTTTCGTGCCCGAGCGAAAGGACGCCGTGCTGCAGGGTGCGCAGCTGGCACGCAACATTCTGGCGCTCGACTACGAGCAGGATGCTTCGAGCCGAATCACGCGCGTCTCGTTGAATGGAGAGCCACTCGGTGACATCACGCTGCCCGGCATCGGCACGGCATCACTCAGCACCGATGAAGAACGCACTGAAGCGTTCCTCACGTTCACCAGCTTCACCGAACCGCGCAGCATCTATCGCCTCGACCTGGCGCAGGGCGCGGTGATCGCTGCGGCAACAAAGGGCACCACCGCCAGCTCCCCGGCGCTGGCGCTGTGGGCGCGACCGTCGGTGCCGGTCGATCCGTCGAAGTACGAGGTGCAGCAGGTCCGCGCCAAGAGTCGCGACGGCACGATGGTTCCGATGTTCATCGTGACGAAGAAGGGCACCACCGCTGACGGTGACAATGCGTGTCTGCTCACGGCGTACGGCGGCTTCAATGTTTCGCTCACGCCGTACTTCAATCCGACGATTATTCCCTGGCTCGACGCCGGCGGCGTGTGGGTGCAGGCGAATCTGCGCGGCGGCGGTGAGTACGGCGAGGAGTGGCACCGCGCGGGCATGCTCGGCAAGAAGCAGAATGTCTTCGACGACTTCTATGCGTGCGCCGAGTGGCTCGTTGCGAACAAGTGGACGCTCGCGAGTCGACTCGCCATCGAAGGCGGCAGCAACGGCGGACTGCTGACCGGAACGGCAGTCACACAACGGCCCGAACTCTTCGCCGCCGCGATCGTGAGCGTGCCGCTGCTCGACATGCTGCGCTACGACAAGTTTCTGCTCGCGAAGTATTGGGTGCCGGAGTACGGCAGCGCCGACGATGCCGACGCCTACGGCTGGCTGCGTGCGTACTCGCCCTACCACCATGTGTCGAAGGGCGCGAAGTATCCCGCCGTTTATCTGAACGCCGGTGAGAACGACAGCCGCGTGCATCCGCTGCACGCACGAAAGATGGCGGCAAAACTGCAAGCTCTCGCCGCGAATGATCCGGAGGCGAAGCCGATCCTGCTCTGGGTCGATCGCGACTCAGGCCATGGCCAAGGCAAACCGCTGGCACTGCGTGTGCGCGACGAAGCCGATCAATGGACCTTTGTGATGTGGCAGACCGGTCTCTGCAAGTAGCCGTCATCCAGGACCGACGCTCGAAGCTCTGCGATGCGCGCCAGAGTGCGCCCGAGTGCGTTCGATCAGGGCGTTCCGTTGGGCGACGCCGGCTCGTCTGGCTCGCCGTTTGCATCCGGGTCATCGGCGTCAGCTGGCGCAGCGGGTTTGGCGCCATCGGCGGGCCCGTCGTCTGCGTTCGGCGCTCCGGTCGGCGCTGGTGTTGGCGCCGTTCCACCGCCCGCGCGCGGTCCGCGCGGCGCGGTCACGATCTGCAGTGCCCCGCCGTTGGGGATGCCTTCCATGTCGAAGTCATCACCCGTATCGAGCGTGCCGTCACCACCTGCGCTGCGCAGAATGAATCCGCCGCGATCGGTCACCTTGTAGTCGAAGGGCTTGCCCCAACCATCCACGAGAACCGGCGCTTCGAGGTCGAGTTCATCGAGCTCTTGCGGCACCGTCTGCGATGCGCCGTAATGCGCTGCGATCATCGTGCTGATCACGGTCGCATGCAGTGCGGTCTTGGCAGGAGGTGCGAGTTGGAATGTGGTGCCGACCCAGATCACCAGCGCCGAGACCGAGATGGCGCCTGTCATGACGAGCACGACGGGCACTCCGACCGGAAGCAGGCAGCAGCAGCCGAGTGCGCTCACGATGGCACCGGCAACCGCCCAACCGCGCGGCGCTCGGAACAATCCGAACACACTCAGCAGCAGTCCGATCGGCGAAAGCAATCCGCCGCAACCGCAGAGTCCAACCAAGCCGACGACGAACCCGGCGATGCCCCAGCCGTTGGCGCCGGTTGGTGGTGGAACGGGTTGATCGAGCGGCGGTGCGCCCTCCGAGTACCAATGACCTTGCTGGCTCATGCGCGGAGCGTACAACGCCACTTGGCAACGGGTCGCCGTGCGGGTCGCCGCGGCGGAATTCGGCTATCCGAGTTTCTCGAGCTTGGCGTAGGCGAGCACGAGCGTCTTCGTTCCAGCGGTGTTGAATTGCACGCGCACGCTGGAACTGCCCGCTCGCGGCAGCAGTTCCGTCACGCGACCGATGCCGAAGAGCGGGTGGCGCACCATGTTCCCGATGGACAATCCACCAAGAGAACCGCCCTGGCGAGCCGCACTCGCGCCCGCGCCCGTTGAACCACCGGACCGAGCCGCGGCGCCGCTTCGCGCTGATCCATGCCAATCCTCGCCGCGATCGACTCGAAAGACACGCTCGCCGTCTCCCTGCTTCGTGCCGGCGCCGCCGACTCGACGCGCGCCACCGGTGCGCGGTCCGAACCGACCCCCACCGTTGAAGTCGTAGGCGTCGTCGAAGTTGCCGCCACCCCCACTCGCGCCGCCACCGAGTCCCTCCGCGAGATCGATGCGCTCGACATGTTCGTCCGGCAGCTCGCGCAGGAATCGACTCTCGATGCACGATTGACGCGTGCCGTGCACCAGTCGCGACGCCGTGTGCATGAGCAGCAGCGATCGCTCGGCGCGCGTGATGCCCACGAAGCAGAGGCGTCGCTCCTCCTCCGCTTCGTCTGGACTGTCGAAGGCGCGCGCGTGCGGCAGCGTGCCCTCTTCAAGACCCACGAGCGCCACGAGCGGGAATTCAAGCCCTTTCGCGGCGTGCAGTGTCATCAGCGTGACGGCGCCGCGCTCAGGATCGAGTGCATCGGAGTCAGCCACGAGTGCCACGCTCTCAAGCCATGCGCGCAGCGCCTCCAGCGCCGTTCGGCGCGGCGCGACGGTCTCCCGCTGCGGCTCGGTGCTGTCATCCTCGTCGGCCGCGGCAAGCGCGCCCGCTCGCGCGGCATCCGATGCATCGAGCAGATCGCCCTGCGAAAAGCGATCCTCGATGAATTCGCTTGCGGCGTTCTCAAGCTCGCCCAGGTTGGCGACGCGATCGTCGCCGTCGTCCTCTTCGCGCGATCGCGCTGCGTAGTGCGTGCGCAGACCACTTTCATCGAGCATGGCACCGATGAGTTCCGGCAATGCGGACGCCTCCGCGCTCTCGGCCAATCGGCGCCAGCGATCGAAATGACCGCCGAGCGCCATCGCACCCTTCGCAGCCTTGCCGCTCACACCCGCTTCGGCGCAGTGCACGAGCATCTGCGAGAGCGGTCGATCCTGCGCACGAGCGGTCGATTCGAGGCGATCGAGACTCGTGTCGCCGATGCCGCGCGTCGGCACATTGATGATGCGCCGCAGGCTCACCTCGTCATCAGGATTGGAGAGCACGCGCAGATACGCGAGCGCATCCTTCACTTCGCGACGCTCGAAGAACGCCGTGCCGCGCACCACTTGGTACGGGATGCCCTCGCGTCGCAAGGCGTCCTCGACGACGCGCGACAGCGCGTTCATGCGGTAGAGCACCGCCATGCCGCGCCATGGAACGCCCTCCGCTTCGGCCGTGCGCAGCCGCCGCGCCAGTTCGCTCGCCTCATGCTGCTCATCGATGCAACGCAGGACTTGCGGCCGTCGTCCATCGCCGAGCGGCGTCGTCAGATCCTTGTGACGCCGATGGCGGTTGTGCCGAATGAGCGCCGACGCCGTTGCCACAATGTGGCCGGTGGAGCGGAAGTTCTCGCCGAGTGGAACGACGATGGCGCCGGGAAACGCCTCTTCGAACTCCATGATGTTGCGAAGGTCGGCGCCGCGCCAGCCGTAGATCGACTGATCGGGATCGCCGACGACCATGATGTTCCCGTGCTCGGCGATGCGCTGCGCGATCACGAGCTGCGCGCGGTTCGTGTCCTGGTATTCGTCGATGAGCAGATAGCGGAAGCGATCGACGAGGGCGCGTCGCACCGTTTCGTTCGAGCGCAGCAGGCGCGCCGCGAGATAGAGCAGATCATCGAAGTCGACGGCGTTCGATCGCGCCAGTTCGCTCTGGTACGCCGCGTACAGCCGACCGATGGCGCGCGCGCGGAAGTCGCCTTCGCGCATCGCATCCTCCGGCGATTGCAGTGCATTCTTGAAGCGACTCACCTGCGAGAGTGCGCTCACCGGCGTCCAGTTGCCGGCGACGCTCGCTTCGGCGATGGCGCGCTTCATTGCATCGCGCTGGTCGGCGGAGTCGTGGATGACGAAGCCCGGGCGCAGTCCCGCTTCGACGACATGATGGCGCAGCAGCGTGGCCGCGAAGGTGTGAAAGGTGCTCACCACGAGACCGCGACGACCCGGCGTCTCCGGCGGCACAAGCGCATCGACGCGTTTGCGCATCTCCGACGCGGCCTTGTTGGTGAAGGTCAGCGCCAGAATCTGCCACGCGGGAATGCCGACCGACACAAGTTGCGCGATGCGCCGCGTGATGACGCGCGTCTTGCCGGAACCCGGACCCGCAAGCACGAGCGCTGCACCATCGACATGCTCGACCGCACGCCGTTGCGCCGGCGTCAGCGCATCGGTGAGCGGTCCTTCGCGCATCCCTGCGGTCATTCGCGCGAGGGTAGCAGCACGATTCGCGACAGCCTGTCCACGCGGCGCTCCTGCGTCTGCCTGAGCCGCTTGCGCGAAAAACTGTCGCGCAAGACACGGTCCCGGAACCAGTTGCAAACCAGCGGAACAAAAGGTCCTAGATTTCTGGGTTCTAGGTCTTGCGTCCACAACCTGTAGGGGTATCTTGCTCCCGCTGACCCAAGGGAGCCGATCGAAGGGCAATGGACGGTTCGAGCGCAGCGCGTGGTGATGGCTGGTTCGGCAGACTCCTGAATGAAGCCGAGCAGCGTTGGTCTCACACGCGTGATCTCGACTCCGAAGTGGCAAGAGGCCGCTTCGGAGCTGGAACGATCGGGGACTGCGGATCAGCATGGTGGGTTCTGGCGGTCTGGAGCCTGATATTCGGATTTTGTTCGGGTGTGGTCTTGAGGCGCACGCCACGCTGTATGTGCGCGCCGAGAGTGGTGTGGGCGTCGTGATCGAAACTCGATCGTCACCTCTGCTGGTGCACGGACGGAGCTTGCCATGACTGTGCTTTGCGACACACAGATTCGGGAACTCGTCGGCATCGAGCCCTTCGCCGAGACCATCGAGATCTCGAACTCGACGCCGCTTCCCGCCAGGATCTACGCCAACGAGGGCATTGCACAAATGATCTTCCTCAAGGCTGATCGCATCTGCGCTGTGAGCTATGCCGACAAGGGCGGCAAGTATCAGGATCAGGCTGGTCTGACGCTTCCGCGCGTCGACGGTGTTTCGCCTACCCATTCAAGCTGAGTTGTTCCGGTCGCTCGCCGGCGAATGGCTTCGCCGACGGCGTTTCCTCTTCGTTCCTCGTTCACGGAAGAGACAGGCATGAGAATCGCACGACGTTTCACACAGGCCGGCAAGGACGTCTACGGCACCGTCGAGTGGACAACGCGTCAGAGCCGCATCACCAACAGTGACGGCTCGACGGTCTTCGAGATGAACGATGCGCAGGTGCCGTCGAGCTGGAGTCAGCTCGCCACCGACATCGTCGTCAGCAAGTATTTCCGCAAGGCCGGCGTTCCTCAGGTGGACTCGCAGGGCAAGGCGAAGAAGAACGCCGACGGCTCGCCGCAGTTTGGGCCGGAGCGTTCGGTTCGGCAGGTCGTGCATCGACTCGCCGGCTGTTGGCGCCATTGGGGCGAGAAGCACGGTTACTTCAGTTCCGCGAAGGACGCGCAGGCCTTCTATGACGAGCTCGCGTGGATGCTGCTGCATCAAGTGGCCGCGCCGAACAGTCCGCAGTGGTTCAACACCGGACTCGCGTGGGCCTATGGACTCTCGGGTCCGGCGCAGGGCCACTGGGTCGCGGACACCAGGAGCGGTGCGCCGTCGCTCGCGGACGACGCGTACACCCATCCGCAACCGCACGCGTGCTTCATCCAGAGCGTGAACGACGACCTCGTCAACGAGGGCGGCATCATGGATCTCTGGGTGCGCGAAGCGCGCCTCTTCAAGTACGGCTCTGGCACCGGCACCAACTTCAGCCGACTGCGCGGCGAGAACGAATCGCTCTCGGGCGGCGGCAAGAGCTCCGGTCTCATGAGCTTCCTGAAGATCGGCGATCGCGCGGCGGGTGCCATCAAGAGCGGCGGCACTACGCGTCGCGCGGCCAAGATGGTCTGCCTTGATGTCGATCACCCCGATGTCGAAGCGTTCGTCAGTTGGAAGGTGCGCGAAGAACTCAAGGTTGCGGCGATGGTCGAGGGCATGAAGCACCTTTCGTCGGCGCAGCAGCAGGCGGCGGAGTCGCTCGGCCTCACGCTCGACTACGACTTCAACGGCGAGGGCTACTACACCGTCAGCGGCCAGAACTCGAACAACTCCGTGCGCGTGAGCGATGCGTTCATGGAAGCGGTCGTCAACGACAGCGACTGGACGCTCATTCGCCGCATCGACGGTGCGCCGCACAAGACGCTGAAGGCGCGCGAACTCTGGCGGCAGATCAACGCAGCGGCGTGGCACTGCGCCGACCCGGGCGTGCAGTTCGATTCGTCGATCAACGAGTGGCACACCTGCCCTGCCGGTGGTCGCATCAACGCGAGCAATCCGTGCAGCGAGTACATGTTCCTCGACAACACGGCGTGCAATCTCGCATCGATCAACCTGCTCAAGTTCTACGACTCCGAGACGCGCCGCTTTGATCTCGACGGCTACGAACACGCGATCAGCCTCTGGACGATCGTGCTTGAGATCAGCGTGCTCATGGCGAGTTTCCCGAGTCGCGAGATCGCGGAACTCTCATGGAAGTACCGCACGCTCGGCCTCGGTTACGCGAACCTCGGCGCCATGCTCATGCAGGCGGGCATTCCCTACGACTCAAACGAGGGCCGTGCACTCTGCGGCGCGTTGACATCGATTCTCACCGGTCGTTCATACGCCGCGAGTGCGTTGCTTGCCGCCGAACATGGAGCGTTCAGCGGATTCACGGAGAACCGTGAGTCGATGCTGCGCGTCATTCGCAATCATCGACGCGCGGCGCATGGTGTGGCGCGCGATGCCACCGAGTGGGAGTCGCTGCGCACGCGACCAGTACCGATCGATCACGCGGTCTTCGGTTCGAGCCGCATGACGCTCGCCAACGCCGACGATGTGCGCACACGATCGACGGCGGCCTGGGATGACGCGCTCTCGTTCGGCGAGCAGTACGGCTATCGCAACGCGCAGGTGAGTGTGATCGCGCCGACGGGCACCATCGGTCTGCTCATGGATTGCGATACGACGGGCGTGGAACCCGACTTTGCGCTCACCAAGTTCAAGAAGCTCGCGGGCGGCGGCTACTTCAAGATCGCGAATCAGAGTCTGCGGCCCGCGCTGCGCGCACTCGGCTACTCGGCTGAGCAGACGGACTCGATCATCGAGCACGTGATGGGCTCGCTCTCGCTGGATGAGCCGATGCCGTCGCGCGACGGAACGCTGCCCGAGGGCAGCGCGGCGAACGAGCAGGACACCTTCCGCGCGTGGTTGCTCGAGCGCGGCTACACGGGCGATGAACTTGTCAAGCTCGAGAACCAGCTGCCGACCTACTTCGAGATCGGCTTCGCGTTCAGCGCGTGGATCATGCCGGAGCGCGTGCTGCGGGCGCACGGCACCGATCCCGCGAAGGCGCGAGCCGACTCGCGCTTCAATGGACTCCGCGTGCTGGGGCTCACGCCGCGGCAGATCAAGGCACTCAACCGCCGACTCTGCGGCACGCAGACGATCGAGGGCGCACCGCACCTGAAGGAGCGTCACTTGGCGGTGTTCGACTGTGCGAATCGCTGCGGTCCCGACGGCCAGCGCTTCATCGCCGCCGAAGGGCACATCCGCATGATGGCCGCCGCGCAGCCCTTCATCTCGGGCGCCATCTCAAAGACCATCAATCTGCCCAACGAAGCGGGAGTCGAAGAGATCAGCCGTTGCTACATGCTGAGCTGGGAGCTCGCGCTCAAGGCGAATGCGCTCTATCGCGATGGCTGCAAGCTGAGCCAACCACTCTCGACCAAGTCCGATTCGGAAGTGGAGCGCGACGAAGAGGATCTCGAGGGTCTGGAGGCCTCGACCGAGAGCGAGCCGAAGGTCACGCCCGCGCCGAAGCCGACCGCGTCTGCGATGACCGCTGCGCCGGTCGCCGACGAACCGCGCATGATCGAACGAATCGTGGAGCGCGTCGTCGAACGGGTGATCGAGCGGCCGATGCGTCGGCGCCTGCCCGAGACGCGTGGCAGCATCACGCACAAGTTCAATGTCGCCGGTCATGAGGGCTACCTCATCGTCGGCCTCTATCAGGATGGCCGACCGGGTGAGCTCTTCATCACCATGGCGAAGGAAGGCTCCACGATCGGCGGCCTCATGGATTCTCTCGGCACCGCCATCAGCGTTGCAATGCAGTACGGCGTGCCGGTCGAGAGTCTCGTCAACAAGTTCGCGCACCAGCGCTTTGAGCCGATGGGGATGACCACCAACTCCGACATCCCCTTCGCCAAGAGCCTGGTGGACTACATCTTCCGGTGGATGGGCATGCAGTTCATCACCGGATACCGCGAGCAGAACGCTCCCGCGCGAACCGCGAGCGCCCTGCAGCCGGCCGTGACGGATCACGCGCCGGATTCACCCTCGGTCACGGAGGACCCATCTTGCCCGACGAACTACGCCACGACTCAGTCCGCATCGACCGCGTCTACTGCGTCAACCCCATCGACTGCGTCAACCGCGGCATGGCAGCACGCGCGATTGCAGGAACACGGTCACGGGCAGCGTCACGATCAGAGTGGTTCGACCCCGAACTCCGGTGCCGCGCACCCCGGCGCCGCTGGCGCGCCGACGACGGGCGCGAACCAGAGCCACAGTCGCACGCTCTCGGCAGTCGTCGCCGCCGAGATGATCGATGCTTCGCCTGGGGAGGCCATCATCGAGATGACCTCGCGCACTCGGATTATCAACGTCGAAGAGAGCGTGGCCGTGCAACGCATCAGCGCACTCGATCAGAGCAACTCGGCGTTGATGGGTGATGCGCCGGCGTGCGACGGCTGTGGTTCGATCACCGTGCGCAACGGCACGTGCTATCGATGTCTCAACTGCGGACAGAGCATGGGCTGCAGTTGACGAAACAACGGGGACTCGGGCGCTCGCGAACGCTTCGCACGCCCTCAATCCCCTCGGACACTCTTGCGGCTCGATCGCTCCGACGGCCGCAAGGGACAGACTCGCGATGGGAGCGGTTCAATGGAGGTGGCGGTCGGCCCCGGAAGGAGCTGGAGCACTGGTCGGGCGAGCACGGAGTCATCGCTTACCCGATCCATCGACGGCGGAGATGCCCACCACTCTGCCGCAGGACCCGGAACGAGCGTACGGGTCCGATTCGATGTGGTCGCCCCTCCGGACCTTCCCATCGCGAGCACTTTGCTCTCCTTTTCCTCCCCCCCGCCGCTGGTGATTGCACCACGGCGGGGGACTTTGTTGAGAGCGACGGGCACACGACCTGCGCGATGGCTGATCGCGCGGCGCGGTCATCGCGATCAGCGCGATAGCGCCGCGCCGGGCTGGCCAGCCGGTGTCGCGCCGGGCGCTTCGATCGGCGCCATGCCGTGCTGCGCGGCCCACGGTTCGATCGCGGCGAGCAACGCCGCGCGATCGGCGACCGCGATGGCAGCGCCGCCGCGCTTGAGCGCACGCACAAATTCCTCGAGTGCGCGCGGTGCGATCGAAGCCGCGTTCGCGAGCTCGATCTCGTGCTCGATCGTGGCGAGATCGACTTGTTCAGGCAGTCCCGGTGAACCGAACCAGATGGCGAGATCAGCGAATGGTCGACTCGGTTGCGCTTCCGCGCCGACGGGAGCCGTGCCACCCGCGCCGGCGGCATGACCGGGCACGGCTTCATCGCGCCGCGTTGCGGGCACGATCGCGAGGATCAGATTCGTCTCCGGCGCATTGATGATGCGCTCGGCGGTGCGCGCGCCGGCGTAGAGGATCGGCTCGGCCGTCTGGCGTGGCACGACGAAGTCATGCGGTGCGCGCAGGATCACGACCCAACCGCGTTCGACCTGCGTGTGCTCGGCGCACCAATCGCTGGCCCACGGTTCGAGAACCACGAAGGGTCGCGCCGCGATGATCTCGCTGATCGACGCCGGCGTCGTCGGCAAGGGCGGCAGCGTCGGCACTTCATCGGGCGCGCTCGGCTTCGCCTGTGGTCCGGCAGCAAGGGCCATGGCGAAGAGCGCCACGAGAGCGAGACCGAGTGATGTCTTGTTCGTCGTTGAAGATCGCATGGTGTGGTTCACTCGGCAAGAAGGGTGAGGTCATCGATCACGACGCGGCCGGTGGTCGATTCACCGGCGCCGGCGAAGTCGAGTCGAATGGACGCGATCCGCGTGAGATCGATCGCGTTGCCGTGACGGCGGAAGTCGTCGAGTCGAAGCCGGATCAGTTGCAGCTCGTTCTGCCAACCAGCGCCGGTACCGAAACCAGTGCGCTGATAGGTTCGGCCGAGTGCCTGTGCGGAGGCGCTGATCGAGAGCGTCGATTGCACCGCGTTGACATCGATGAGCGTGACCGTGAAGGACGAATCCGTTGCGGTCCCGCTGGGATGGCGCGTGCCCTGGCCAGCTCGAAGTCCGAGTGCGCTCGCGGCGGAGAAGTCCTTGAGCGATGTCGGCACCGTCCAGGTGATCGACGCGGGCGCCGCCCAGTTGAAGACGAGTCCGCGCTGCGAATCACCGGAACCGACGCGCGTCTGCCCGTTGAATGGATCGGATGAGAGCCACGTGAAGACGGTGCTGTTGTCGTCAGCTGTACCTTCGCTGATGTTGCTGACCGTGAGCGCCACTGCACCGCCGCTTGAACTCACCGTCGTCGAGGTCTGCGTCTGGAAGTCATCGATCACAGCCAACACACCTGCGGGACCGAGTCGACTCTCGTCGCTGCGAACGGTCGCCGTTGCACTCACTCCGAGCGGCCGCAGGCTTGCGTAGCGTCGCCATCGAAGTTCGCGCGCGGCGGGGTCGTGCTCGAGCGTTGACTTGATGGCGGCGAGCGCGTGCACTTTCATGATGGCCTGCACGGCCGTGTTGCCGAGCGCCGTGCCGGCCGGCCCCGAAAAGTCATCGGCTCCGCAGCAATTGAAGTCGTTGTGGTCGGCGCCGTGGATGTAAGTCGACCAGTGTTCGCCGCCGGCGCGCTCGAAGATGTTGAAGCTGTCGGCGACATTGTTGCCCGGGCAGCCGCAGACATCGCCATCAGCGGCACCATAGATCAGGAAGTAGGGCATGAGGTGCGGATCGGAGCCGGTTGTCGAGCCGCCCTTGCCCAGGAAATCCGTCGGCGCAATCGAGATGAGCTGTTTGATGCTCGTCTTCGTGTAGGCGTTCGAAGCAGGCGTGAACGTACCGTCGAAAAGACGGTCGTATCCGCGCACGATGCCCTCGCCACCGCGCGAGTGTCCGATCCAGATGATCGTGTTCGCGTCGATGCGCCCGTCGAGCACACCGCCCGCAATCGTCGCCTGCTGATTGATCAACGACGCCGTGTGTTGCAGCGTGGTGGTGCTCGCCGACTCGATGCCTGGCGAGGTGTTGTTCTGATGTGAGATGACGACATAGCCCCAACTTGCAAGGAAGGAGCCGAGGTAGTTGTACCAACCGTAATTGTGTCCATTGCCGTGGCTGATCACCACGATCGGGCGCAGTGTCATCGTGGCGATCGCGGTCGGATACCAGAGGCGCTGAGTGGTGAAACCACTCGTGACACCCGAGACCGAATAGTCCGCCGGTTGCGTCACCGCGTGCGGTCCGTTCAGTGTGAAGTTCGAGAGCATCGTGAGTCCGGGCGTCGCGCCGAGACCATCGATGAGATCGCCGCCATCGAGCACACCGTTCCGATTCGCGTCAATGACGATGTCGTAGCCGCGCCCGAAGCGATCGCCGTCAATCGCGGAAAGTGCGCTGCTGCCGACGATGGCGAAGGTGTTCGGCGAGACTCCGCCTCCGCCGAGCGTCAGCGGCTGCGACGCGCCGCGAACATCGCTGAGCACTGCGTTCAGCGCCCACTCCGCCTCGGTGCGCGGTGCCGTCACGAAGAGATCGGCCGTGACGCCGACCAACTCCGGTAGACGGATCGTGTCGACGGCGATCGACACCGTGGTGCCGGCGTTGAAACTCTGCACGAACTCGAAGAACGGATGGGCGAAGAGCGCTCGCCCCGCCAGTTGCACGGCGCGCGGCGCGGTCGGTTCGATCGGACACTTGATGCCCCATGAGCCGAGCAGCATCGCGAGATCGGCTCCATTCACGGTGCCGCTGCCATCGAGATCGGCAGGACCACTCGCACCCCACGCGCCAAGCAAGAGCGCGAGATCGGCACCGTCGACGAGTCCACTGTCATCAATGTCCGGCGGACAGGCCGACGTTCCCGTCGTCAACGAGAGCAGCGAGCCGATGCTGACAAGTGCAGCAGCACCGACGAGTCGTGATCGAGCCATGCGTACAGGTCTCCGAAGAAGTCGCGGGATCAGGCCGACGCCATCACCCCCCACCCTCCGGAACCATCGAACATAACCCGAGCATTGAGCCATGTCCACATGCGGCTCGCGAGTCGGCGCTCTTCTGGTGCCTCACTGGAGCCCGCGCATTCTCGGCTACGATTCGACGCTCGATGAAAGTCAAGACAGGCCCGAAGCCGTATCCGCTGATTCTCAATTCTGCGTTCGCCCTCTTCTGCCTCGGAGGCGCGATCTGGGGCGCGTACGACTATTGGGTCGCGTACCCGGCCATCGAGCGCGCCAACGCGGAACTCACGGAGGCAAGGTCCGTCTTCACGGAGCTCGGCGCCGCGGACGAGGAGCGCGAACGAGCGCGAGTCTCCGCGCCTTCGGTCGTCAAGCCCGTGGAAATCACATCGGACGACCTGCGTCGTTACGAGCAGGCGCAGGAGACGATCCGTCGCATCACCGCCGAGCACGGCGGCGAGCCGCGACAACTTGCGGCGTGGGATCGCCCGCTCCAACTCTGGCTCTGGGTGATCGGTTGCGGCGTTCTCGGATTCCCGTTCTTCATTCGGCCCATCTATCGCATCCTCACGCGCAAGTGGGAGCTCGACGACGACGGCACGCTGCGCACTCCGAACACGACCATCACGCTCGACCAAGTCAGCGGCATCGACATGAGCCGATGGTGTTCACCCACCGGCGGCAAGCGCTCCACTTGGAAGGCATGGCTGCTCACCAGTGATGACGCGCGACACGAACTCGACGATCACGACTACAGCGGCATGCACCTCATCATCGGCTTCTATGCACAACGCTACTACCCCGAGGAGTGGACGGCCGAAGCGAAGCGCGTGAAACCGTTGGAGCCGACTGAACCTGAGGCCGACGCCGACTCAGGCGCGGAAGCTGCGATTTCCACCGACGCTGCCGGCTCGGCCGACACGCCGCGCTGATCTGTCAGCGCACCGGCGAGTCGACGCCGATCCGTTACCATTCGTGGCCCTGCCATGGCGCGCGCTCTGCACGAACCGACGACCTCCCTCGAGAAGAAGGATCGCTGCGGCGATCTCCCCCATCGACCACGCGTGCTGCTTGGCAAGATGGGGCTCGATGGCCACGATCGCGGCGTGAAACTGATCGCGCGGCTGCTGCGCGACAGCGGCGCCCATGTCATCTACTCGGGACTGTGGCAGACGGCGCGCTCGCTCGCGATCGGGGCGCGCGATGAAGACGCCGACTGCATCGCGTGCAGCATGATGAGCAACTCGCACCTTGTGCTGGTGCCGAAGCTGCTCGAAGAGTGCCGCAGAGTCGGTCGCCCCGACATGATCGTGAACGTCGGTGGCATCATCCCGCAGGAGGATGTGCAGGCGCTGCGGGACACCGGCGTCAACCGCGTCTATCACACGGGAACGGGGCTCGCCGAAATCGTCGACAGTGTGCGCGAAGCAACGAAGCCTTATGGTCCGGCGTCGTTCGAACATCCGGCGGCGCGACTCGGACGGCTGATCTCGTTGGCGCACGCGGGTGCGCTTCCGAAGGACGCCGAGCGTCGTCGCCCGAAGCAGGTCATCGGCATCACCGGCGCGCCCGGCGCCGGCAAAAGCACGCTCGTGGCGTCGATGGCGCGCGAAGCCGTGCGCCGCGGTGACCGACTGGCGGTCGTCGCCTTTGATCCGATGAGCCCGATCACCTCCGGAGCGCTGCTCGGCGATCGTCTGCGCGTCGACTTCAACGCGGTCGATGAAGGTATCTTCTATCGCTCGTTGGCCATCGCCGGCGAGGACTACGCGTCACTCGATGCGATCGTCGAACTCATCGGCGCCTCGGGATACGACCGCCTCATCGTGGAGACGGTCGGCGCGGGACAGAATGATGTCGCCATCCGCAAGCATGTCGATCGCTGCGCAGTGGTCGTGGTGCCGGGCATGGGCGACAGCGTGCAGATGGACAAGGCCGGCATTCTCGAGATCGCCGATGTCTTCGTCGTCAACAAGGCGGACTTCGCCGGCGAATCGAAGCTCGTGCGCGAGCTGATGGATGTTGCTGGCGGGCGTCCGATCCACGAGACCATTGCGACTCAGGGCAAGGGCGTCGTCGAACTGCTCGACGCACTCTTCCCGCCGTTCACCACATGATCGGCGCGTGACGATCGCTCACTTCGCGTGGGCTCGATCACTGCACGATCAGGGATTGATCACGACATGACTGCAACTGTCACCGCTTCCACCACCATTTCACTTGCCCGCAACTCGAATCAGGCGCTCGGCATCGGTCGCTACGCGATCGACTTCATGAAGAGCGGCCAGCCCGCGGCGAGCGTGCTGGAGCGCACCACGCTCTTCCACACCGATGCGGTGCTCTGCGGTCTGTCCGCGGTGTCGCTCGGCACGAACGCGCCGCGCCTCTTCCGTGCCGAGGCGCTCGACTATCCCGACGCGAAGGGCGTCACCTTCTTCGGCTCGCGCACGAAGGTGCGCCCGGAGAAGGCGATCGTGGCGAATTCGGCCGCCGTGCGCGAGTGGGACTCCAACGGCACCAACTTCGGTTTCAACAAGGCGCTCGGCCACACGGCGGGCGAGTTCGGCCACAACGACTTCTATCCCGTGGCGATCGCCGCGGCGCAGCTTGCCGGCGCCGACGGCGCGTTCGCTCTGCGCGGCATGATCGCCATCGACGAAGTTCGCGGCCGACTCGCCGAAGTCTTCTCGCTCAAGACCTACAAGATCGACCATGTCGTTCACGGCGCGATCGCGAGCGCCGCGGTCTACGGTGCGATGCTCGGTGCGACGGCGGAACAGATCGAGAGCGCCATCGGCATGTTCGTGGCGCATGCCATTCCCTGGCGCGCGATCCGCGCCGGCAAGCAGCTCTCGGATTCGAAGGGCGCGAGCGCTGCGATCTCGACCGAGTTCGCCGTGCTTTGCATGCAGCGCTCGATGCGCGGCTTCCTCGGCCCGCGCGACATCTTCCGCAACCCCGAGAGCATGTTCCGCCAGTTCGAAAGGACCCAGGGAGATTCGCCCTTCGATCTGGTGTTGTCGATGTCAGGCGACGACTTCGCGGTGATGGGCATGCACTTCAAGCTGGGGCTCTACGAGCACCAGAGCGCCGGTGCGCTGCAAGGCATGATCGACCTCTTGCGCAAGCATCCGGAGTTGCTGAAGGACCCGGCGAGCATCAAGAAGATCACGATCGTCGCGTACGAGCCTGCGTTCGGCATCATCGGCGATCCGGCGAAGCGCGATCCGAAGACGCGCCAGAGCGCCGACCACTCGATGGTCTACATCGTGAGCACGCTGCTGCGCAAGGCGATTGCGCTCGCGCGCACGGGTGGCCCCGACGCCGCGAAGATGCTCGCCTCCAACGACGCGACATGGTGCGCACTCATGCTGGCGCCCCATGACTACGCACCCGACGCCATCTCAAACAGCGAAACGCGCGCGCTGATGGCGAAGATCGCCTTCGAGCACGGGGGCGACGAGTACGACCGCCGCTATCCGGACGGCATCCCGACCTCCGTCGTCATCGAGAGCGCGAGCAGCGCGAAGTTCGACAGCGGCCTCGTCATGTACCCAAGCGGACACGCGCGGAACACGACGACCGACTTGAAGGCGATTCTCGCCCACAAGTTCGATCTGCTCGGGGCGCTTGCCACGCGCGAGGCGGCACCGATCATCGAGCGCTTCAATCGGATCGCGGCGTTGTCGCGCGACGAGCTCGCGGCGCTCCACGACTTCGCGATCGACGACCACGGCCGATTCGACTGACGAACAGAGAGCCCAAGTCCGGTTCGACCGACGCGAAGAAGCGCGGAGACACGACCGTCGGCTTCACTCGCGCGCAGGACGACGAAGCGCCGTCTAGGTGGCGCAGCGCCATCCCTTTCGACTCCGCGCGGCACTCAGTCGCAGCTTGGGCAGGTGCTGGGCACGATGACGCCGCCGCCATCGGCTGGCGAGAACGGCACGCACTCCACCAGATCCTCGCACGACTCCGTCTGCAATTGCGGCAGGCACTCGCACCCCGGGTACGTGTCGCATGTCGTCTCGACCGGACCTGAGAGTTCCACAAAGAAGCACGACCCAGTCGGAATGCCGAGGCACCCGTTGCTGCTCGAGAGCAACTTCAGCATCGGCTTCATGCCGACACCGCAGTCGACATCGATGCACTGCGCCACGCCACCGTCGAAGCACGAGGCATCCATCCGCACGCGCAAGCGTCGATGAATGATCTCGCCGTCGACAGACTCGCACCAGTGCAGCGTCACCAGGTAGACGAGGCATGTTGTCGGCTCATCCTGAAGCAGGATGCCCGCGGTCGCGAGCAGTGCAATCTCATGCGCGCTCTGCGTGCCGATTCCAAAGGCCTCGAGCGCGCTCGTAATGACGACACTCGCTTCGCTTGCATCACTCTCCTCGATGATCACCTCGGCGCTGGCGGGGCAGTCGATCAAGCCCATCCAGACCAGCACCACACCGACCACTGCGAACCACTTGCGAGACATGCCTGTCACTCCTTGCGAAGAACACTCTGAATTGCGACGACACCTGTTCAAGAGCGCTCTCATGGCGCCACCGGCCAACGGGTTGGTGTCTTGATGCCGTGGTGATGGTCAACCCCCAGCGGCTGACACTCGACGGTCGGACCGCTCTTGGCGAGCGGCTCGAACGCCGCTGCGCGCACATGCCCACCGTGCGGTGTCGCCCAGACCGCGAGCAATCGAATGAGTACGACGCTCCCGGGTGGAATTGGTGCCGGTGAAGTCGCCGTTGTGCGAACGGCGATGAACGCGCCATCGGACTCGGAGCACCGAGCGTTCGCGACCAGTTCGCGCAGCCTCGTCGACCAACCGAACTCGAGCCGCACGCGCATCAAGTTGACGGTGGTTCCCCCGTCCTCGGCAACCGTTCGCCACCAGAGTTCCGCACCGCGCGTGATGGACATCGCCTCGTTCTCTCCGGAGGGATCGATTCCATCGACGAGCACCACGCTCACTCGGTGCGCGTCCTCGCTGGACATGCCCGACTCCGTGAGCGCCCAAGCGAGATCGAGTCGCTCGTCTCCCTTGACGACGTTCACTTCCCGCAGCGGAGAAGTGGGGCGGGCCGCGACGGTCGCCGCGCCCGCCCCGAGGAGGAGGACCGCAAATGCAATTCGTGCTGCTCGTCTCGTGACCCCCATCGAGGACCTCCGGTAGGGCTCGGTCGCAACCACCGCATGTGGCCGGACCAATGCCCCTACCGAAGCTGATGAGCCAGTCGTGACAGGGTTCTTCTTCACTTTTTCAAGTTCTCCTATAGAGGTAGACCGTCACCATGATCCCGGATCTGCGACGCGCAGGATTGGAGATAACCGCCGCATTGACCGAATCGGTTCCGGTTGGCACGATGACGCGTGATGCAGGACACGGTCGCACGCGTCCTTGCGTTTTACCGCCGCGAGTCAGGTGACCCGCCTTTCGCGCCAATCGATCACCTTCTTCTGGACGCGGGACTGATTGAACTCTCGCGGCGCATCGAGATCGACGCTGAAGTGCGGCGACTCCTGGGGCGAGCGTGCGATCCACAGCGCTGGCTCGCCGACGCCGCAGCCGCGACCGATCGTCTCGATGCAATCGATGCGATCGTCACCGCCGCACTCGGCGACTTGAGCGACGACGCTGCGTTCTCGGAGCGCGCGCGCACCATTGCGCGGATCGGAAGTGAGTTCGCCGCTGCCGTGGCGCGTCTTCGACTCGTGCGTGAGTTGCTTCGCTCGGTGGATGACGACATCGAAGCCGGGAGGACGAACGATCCGGTGCTGCCGACGCCGCCGTGCGACTTTGGTCCGTCGAGCGGCGCGGAGGCGCATCGTTTCGAGCTGCTGCGACGACTCGGTGCGGGTGCGAACGGCACCGTCTACGAGGCGATCGATCGACGCTACAGCGAAGGCGCGTATCGCCACGTCGTGGTGGTGAAGATCCTGCCGCCCGCGATCGCCGATCGCGCCGACCTCGAACTGCTGCGCGGAAGTCGCGTGCAGCATCCGTCGGTCGTTCGGTGGCTCGACTCGGGCATCGACCCATCGGGCTGCGGATTCGTGGTGTCAGAGCTCGTTTCAGGACGAACGCTCGAGGATGCGGGCGTGTTGGAGTCGCTTGGTCGGCGCGGCACCGTGGATGTGGTGCGACAGATGGCGCGCGCGATCGAGGCCGCGCATGCCGCCGGCGTACTGCACCTCGATCTCAAGCCTGCGAACGTGCTCGTGGCGGCCGACGGCGTGGCGCGATTGTGCGATTTCGGTGCGGCTCGCACCGTCACCAGCGCCGACAGGGTCGACGAATCGACGCCCTTTTTTGCGGCGCCGGAAGTGCTCGACGGCGGCGCGGGCAGCATCGCCGCCGACATCTACGCGCTCGGCGCCATGCTGCGCTGGTGCATCGATGAAGCCGATGTACTCGGCTCGACCTCATTGGACCCTCGCGACGGCGAACGCCTTGAGCAGATCTGGACGCGCGCGATGGACCCGACGCCCGCGCGCCGGCATGCGGCCGCGCGCGAACTGGCGCGTGATCTCGACGCGTGGATCGAACACCGGCCACTTCCGAGCGAGACTCCCTCGCTGCCAGCGTCGCTGCGCCTCTCGATCCGGCGCGATCCCGTCACATGGGTGCTCGCCAGCGCCGCCATCGCGGCGGTCGCGCTGCTCGGTTGGTTCTGGATCACCGACAGAATCCAGGAGAGCAATCGCCGCGCCGATCGACTCGCCAGCGAGACGCGCCAGCTGCGAGCGCGAGCGGCACTCAGCGAATACGTCGGTCGCCTCGGGGATCTTGCCAGCGCGAACGGATTGTCGACCGCGCCGCAGGTGATCGCCATGCAGTGGCTCGTCGGTCCGATGGGCGTGCGCGACCAGCAGCTCGAAGCACAGACCCGGCAAGCGCAGCGGGCGGCGTGGGCGGCGGTCATTCGCGATGCGGATGCAACGGGACGACGCGATCGGCTCGAAGCGAAACTCGCTGCGCTCTGCCTAGCGGCGTCGGACCTGGAAACGAACAGCGCCGTCCGCGCCGATGCGCTCATGCGCGAAGATCTGCCATGGTGGCGCCATCGGCTTCCCGAAGACGACCCAACGCTGCTCGCGGCAGAGGCGATATCGTTGCTCGCCGCGTTTCGCGTGGAGCCGGCCGGCGCGGGGCGCGACGCCGCTGCGTGGCGCGAGCGTCTCCAGCGCAATCGCGCAGCGATTGGTGAGCGGGACGCGAAGATCGCGCGGCTGTTCGATCAGGCACTCGAGCAGCTGAAGCAAGGAGCACCGAGATGACTTCGTTCGGCGAACGCGACTCGGAAGCGGAATTGCTTCGTCGCGCGCAGGCAGGTGACGATGCCGCCATCGAGGAGTTGCTGCGTCGCTGGCAGCCGTCGCTCGAGAGCATCGCGCGCTCACTTCATCGACGACACGCCCGGCTCGGCTTCGACACCCACGATCTCGTCAGCACGACCTTCCGCCGACTGCTGCGCATCGGTCCCGGTGCGATCGGCGAATCGAGCGGGCGTTCACTGCTGGCGCGAATCCTGCGCAGCGCGTATGTCGACAAGGTGCGCGACGAGGTTGGCCGCCGGCGCCGCCAAGCCGAAGCCGTGCGTCGCGTGCAATCGGCTGCACCCTCCGAACCGACGATCGAGCGGAATCCCGCCGCCGTCTCGCAGCACATGGCGCCAGGCGATTGGGAACTCGTACTGCTCTGGAAGCAGGGTCTCTCCTGGATCCAGATCGGCGAGCACCTCGGCATTCCCGACGACACGGCACGCGCGCGCTGGCACCGACTGATGAAGCGACTCAGGGAGCGACCGCCTTCGAAGCGCCGGGATGCGGAGGCTTTGGAGTCGAAGGACGCAGGCGCAGCGTCTCCAGAAGCAGATCCACCGTGCGATCCAACTGAGGGTCAAGACCCTGCTGACGATCGCGCGGCGTGAGCTCGACGACGACATCGGGCGCGACACCGGTGTTCTCGAGCGAGAATCCGCGCATGGGTTCCCACCACGCATACTCCGGTTGACTCGATGAGCCGCCGTCGACAAACGGCTTGTCCTGTCGAATGCCGACGACGCCGCCCCATGTGCGCGTACCGACGAGCGTGCCAAGTTCACGAATGCGAACGCTCTCCGGGAAGATGTCGCCGTCGCTTCCTGCGTTCTGATCGATGATGACGGCGATCGGTCCATCGAGCACGCGCTGCGGGTAGGTCTCCGGTGTGCCGTGGCGCGGCAACATCCATGCGTAGACGCGGCGCGCCAGTCGCTCGATGATCATCTGGCTCACGAAGCCGCCGCCGTTGTCGCGCACATCGATCACGAGTCCGTCACGATCGAGTTGTGGATAGAAGGTGCGCACGAACGCGGTGAGACCCTCGGCATCCATGTCCGGCAGATGGAGATAGCCGAGTTGTCCGCCCGAGCGTTCAGCGACGCGGCGACGATTCGATTCGACCCAATCGAGATAGCGCAGCGGCTGTTCGTCATCGATGGTCGTGACCTCGAAGCTGCGTTCGTTCGTGCCGCGCGCATCATCGGCGAGCGTGATGAGCACCGGCTGTCCGCCGAGGCCGACGAGTGCTTCGTGCGGATCGTGCGCGGGATCGAGCGGTCGACCGTTGATCGCGCGCAGCACCGAACCTGGCTTCACGCCGAGATGCGGCGCCGCCAGCGGACTCTCCGGACCGACGGTCGCCGAGAAATCAGGCAGCACGCGCGTGATCACGAGCGCGTCGCCGCGCCGTTCGAGATCGACGCCGAGCAATCCCACGCTCACGGGCTTCGCCTTCGCAAAGTCGTCGCCGCCGCCGATGTAGAGATGGCTCGTGCCGAGTTCGCCCATCATCTGCCCGATGAGCTCGTTGAGTTCGACGCGACTGCCGACGCGCGGCAACAGCGCTGCGTACTTCGCGCGCACCGCATCCCAATCGACGCCGCCGAAATCGCCGCGCCAGAAGAAGTCCCGCTGCAGGCGCCACGCGTCATCGAAGATCTGCTTCCACTCCGCGCGCACATCGATGGTGAGCTTCACGCCGGCGAGATCGAGCGGCTTCGGCTCTTCGCCCGGTTCGTCGAGCCGATGCACGAGCAGCTTCTTACCCTCGGCCGCGATCACGGTGCTGCCATCACGGCTCACCGCATACGCGGACACCTCGCCCTTGAGCAACGATTGGTCCTCGCCGTCGGCGAGCGTGGCGCGATGGAGCGTCGCGCCGGGCACACCGAGCATCGGCGGTGGCCAGATCTCCTTGTTCAGCGTCTGCGGCTTGCGGCGCAGATAGAGCACGCCGCCGGGAATCGCTTCGAGATCATCGATGCCTCCGGGTGCGATCGGCAGTCGGACGACGCGGAGCGCCAAGTCATTCGGATCGAAGACGACCGTCGGCAACTCGGGCGCCTCGTCGTCCTTCGCATCCGCGCGCTTGCTCGCATGGTCATCGGCTTCATCGGCGTCATCGGCGCTCGCGCCGTTCGCCCACGCCTCAAGATCGAATCCGGCAGCGGCGGCGACGGCGGGAATCGGCGGCGGCGTCTTCGCATCGAGCGGCAGCGCGCAGACCACCGTCGGATCGAGATTAACGAAGTTGAACTCGAAGGGATCGAAGAGCGGATCGATGTGGCGGTGCGAGAGGAAGTAGAGGTACTTGCCTGCGGGATCCCATCGCGGCGCGAAGTCGAGTGACATGCCATCGCCGACCTGCGTGATCGTTCCATCCGCGATCGTGAGGATCTTGATGCGCGAATACCCGGTGCGATGCGGCTCCGTCCACGCAAGCAGCGTGCCGTCCGGAGAGAAGCGGTAGTCGGTGATCTCTCCCGACACCGCCGTCGTCACGATCGTGTCCGCGCCGCTCGGCAGTCCGATGAGGTGCAAACGAAGATTCTTGTCCGCATACGCGGCGCGCGTGCCGTCGGGCGAAACCTGCGGCGGGAAGACCCAGCCGCCAGCGTCGAGCGGGCGCACGATCTCGCCGTTCGACTTCTCCGTGCCGAGATCGCGGATCACGAGCGACGGTCCACCATCACGATCGCTGAGATAGACGAGACGCTCAGGATTCGCCCACGCCACTCCCGCATCGCGCGCATCGCTGCGCTGCGGCAGTTGCACCCAGCGTTGCATTGCGCCGGGCTTCGGTTCGCCCGTCGGCACGATCGCGATCTCGCCGCGCGACTCGAGCGCCGCGAGCGAGCCATCCGGTGAGAGCGACAACGAAGCGATCGCATCGAGCGGATCGACAAGTCGCATGCGCTCGTCAAGGCGATCGCCGACGAGATGCAGGTCGAGTGTGCGCACGCGGCCATCCGCCGTGTCGAGCAGATGCGCTTCGCAACCGCGTGTGAAGATGACGCGCGTCGATCCCGGCTTCGCGTCGGCCGCGAGGCGCCGAACATCGAAGGCGCTCGCTTGATCGCTCTCGGCCGCGAGCAGCCTGCGACGATCGCTGCCCTCGGGACGGTCGGAGAAGATCGTGCTGCGCCCCTCTTCATCCGAGACATAGACGATGCGTCCGTCGACCCAGACGGGAAAGAGCTCGTTCGCCTCAGTCGAAGTGAGCTTTGTGAAGGCGCTTCGATCAGATGACGCGATCCAAAGGTCCGGTGCCGTACCACCGCGGTAGCCACGCCAATTCCAACCTTCGTTGCTCCAGCGCGTGAACGCCAATCGCCCGCTTGCGGGATCGATCGACGCGAGCGAACACTCGCCGAGCGTTTCGCGCGTCGCCGCGCCGCCATCGACACTCACGCGGAAGAGCTCCCAGCGATTCAGCGGACTCTCGCGCCGCGAGCGGAAGAGCACTTCACTGCCATCGGGCGTCCAGCCGAGCGGAATGTCCGGGCCGGGATGGAACGTGAGGCGCGTCGGCGTGCCACCAGTCACGGGCATGACATACACCTCGGGATTGCCGTCGTACTCTCCGACGAACGCAACGCGCGCGCCGTCCGGACTGATCGAAGGCCATCGCTCGAGTCCGGCGCCACTGGTCAACCGCGCTGCATCGATCGGCCCCGTGCGCGCTGCGCGCGCTGCATCACCCGCGCTCGCGCCCGTGCCACCGACGCGCGCGTTCGCGCCGTCTTCGATCGCAGCCGGCAGTCGCGCGGTCCAGAGATCACCCGCACTCTCGAAGATGATGCGATCGCCCCAGAGCGCCGCATGCCCGACGCAGCCAACTGGTCCACCGGTGTCAGTACGCGCGGTCGTTGCAAGTGCCGTTTGGAAGGCGAATGCGGCGACAACGATGCATGGCAATCGGGTCTTCGTTTGGTGCATGGGTCGATGACTCCTGAAGGCGAGCGAGGCGACGGAGCGTACGACGACTCGCGCTTACCCAAGATCGTGCTCCGCGTCACGGATCCTCACAAGTGGCCGAGGAACCCAGTCTTGTGACCGGCTTCCCTCGGCAGACAACGCGACACGCATCGATGGATGATCTCCGGCCTTTCTCAACTGCGGCTTGCAATCACGGAGCGATGCTGCGAGACTCCTTGAGTTGGATGGTCGATGCTCGGATGTCCCGAGCGCCTGACCACCGACAGGTCGCGCGTGCCGCGCTCCAGTGCGCGGAGTGCGCAACCCGTTGGAACTTCGGTCACTCAACGCAGAGGAGAGATTGAAATGATGATTCGTTCCGTATTGGCCTCGGTCGCCGCGCTCGCGGTGGCAACGAGCGCATCCGCCGCGATCTTCACCGTCACGGTGGCGATTGATGGCCTCCAGGAAGTCCTGCCGAATGCGAGCCCGGGAACCGGCACCGCTGAGGTGACGGTGAATGATGTCACCGGCCTCATCATCATTACGGGTTCCTACTCCGGACTGTTGGCGCCGGTGGCGGCCGCCCACCTTCACGGCTTGGCACCAGCTGGCGCCAACGCAGGCGTGCTCTTCGCCCTTGGCACCACTGGCGGAACAAGCGGGACGTTCAGCGGCTCGGCCACGCTCAGCCCTGCGAACCTCGCCGGCCTGATGGCGAACCTGACCTACATCAACATCCACACGTCGCTGTTCCCGGGTGGAGAGATCCGCGGTCAGGTGATCGTGCCGGCGCCTGTGTCGCTGCTCGCGTTCATCACGCTGCCGCTCGCGGCTCGTCGTCGACGCGCCTGACGCGCCTGACGCGACTGACGCGCTCGGCCGACACCTTCGCGGTTCACGCGAAGCACACTCGCAAGTTCAGCGCGCTCGGCCCCGATTCGAAATCGGCGCCGGGCGCGCTGTCTTTCAAGGCTGCGCGTCGGCCGGAGTCTTGAAGTGCGACTGCACAAGCCGCACTTCGTCCACGGAACCAAGCACGATCGGCGTGCGTTGATGCACTTTCGTGGGCTGCACTTCCAGCGTGCGCTGCGTGCCGGTGGTGCTCATGCCGCCGGCCTGCTCCACCAGGAAGCTCATCGGATTCGCCTCGTAGAGCAGTCGCAACTTGCCTGACGGGTGTTTCGCCGTCGGCGGGTAGAGAAAGACGCCGCCCGTGATGAGCGTGCGGTGGACATCCGCGACCATCGAACCGATGTAGCGCGCGCTGTAGCCATTCGCGTGGGTCCAGTCGAGGTAGCGCTGATAGCCGATCGGGAATCCATCGCGATACGCCTCGTTGATCGAGTAGATCTTGTTCGCGCGCGGCATCTGCATGTTGCGCTTCACGAGCATGAAGCTGCCGACGCTCGCGTCGAGTTCGAACATGTGCACGCCGTGACCGGTGGTGATCACGAAGACAGTGCTCGACCCGTAGAGCACATAGCCCGCGGCAACCTGTTGCACCCCCGGCTGACAGACCGTTTCAACTGCGTCGGCAACATCCGGGTCGTTCCGCAGGATCGTGAAGATCGTGCCGACGCCGACGGCCGTGTCGAGGTTGCTCGAGCCATCGAGCGGATCGAAGAGCACGCAGTACTTGCCGCCCTCGCTTCCGCGTCGCAAGATCGTCGGTTGTTCGTCCTCCTCGCTGGCGAGCACCGCGATCGACGGACGACCTCCGAGCACGCGCGTGATCACTTCGTTCGCGATCACATCCATCTTGATCTGCTCTTCGCCTTGCACATTCGTGTCGCCGAGCGATCCGACGATCGACTGCAGACGCACATGGCGCACCTTGAATGTGATGATCTTCGCGGCCAGCGAAATCGCGGAGACGATCCAGCTGAACTCACCTGATGCTCCCGGGAATCGCGCTTCCTCTTCCAGGATGAAGGTCTGCAGGCTCGTCAGGTTGTCGTTGACGAGTCCGCTCTTCGACACGCGAGGATCCGTGCGGGTCATGCGGCAGAGGCTATCATCCGCCCCCCGTTTTGCTTTCGTTCAGCACACAGGAGTCTCGCATGTCCGACATGTCCAGCAGGCCCGAAGCAGTCATTCTCGCAGCGCGACGAACGCCCACCGGCAGATTCGGCGGCACGCTCTCGCGCGTGCCCGCGCCGAAACTCGGTGCGCGCGTCATCAAGGCGCTGCTCGAAGATCTTCCAGCCGTCAAGAACCATGTCGACGAGTGCTTCATGGGCAGCGTGCTGCAGGCGGGCCTTGGCCAGAATCCGGCGCGACAAGCGGGACTCTTCGCGGGATTGCCGGACACGCTCAACGCGACGACCATCAACAAGGTCTGCGGCAGCGGACTGCAGGCGGTCATGTTCGCGGCGACCGGAATCCGCGCGGGATTGAATGAGCTCGTCGTCGCCGGCGGCATGGAGAACATGGACCTCGCGCCGCACATGGTGCACGTACGCAACGGCATCAAGTTCGGCGCGGGCACGCTGCTCGACCACATGGAAGCCGACGGTCTGACCTGTCCATTCGAACAATGGGGCATGGGACTCGCCGCCGAGCACATTGCGCGCGCTCACAATGTGTCGCGCGAAGAGCAGGATCGATTCGCAGCGCAGAGTCATCACCGCGCGGCGCATGCCACGAAAGAGGGTTGGTTCAAGGACGAGATCGTCCCCCTCACCTCTGAGGAGACGATGCAGAAGGTGGGACTCGACGCGGACGAGGGATTCCGTGCCGACACCTCCATCGAAGCGCTCGCGAAGTTGAGGCCTTCATTCGCGAAGGACGGCACCGTCACCGCCGGCAACTCCAGTCAGATCTCAGCGGGCGCGGCGGCGCTCATCGTCTCGAGTGCGGCGAAGGCGAAGTCGCTCGGCGTGACGCCTCTCGCGTTCATCGAGGGTTGGAACACGGTGGGCGTGGCGCCGAAGGACCTCTTCATCGCTCCGAAGATCGGCATCGAGACGCTGCTTGCGAAGCACAACCTCAAGGTGAGCGACATCGATCTCTTCGAGATCAACGAAGCGTTCGCGGCGCAGGTGCTGGCCGACATCAAGCCGCTCGGCATTCCCGAGTCGAAGCTGAACATCGGCGGCGGGGGCATCGCCATCGGGCATCCGATCGGCGCGAGCGGCGCTCGCGTGCTGACGACGCTGTTGCATCATCTGCAGCGCACGGGCGGCACGCGCGGCGTGGTGAGCCTCTGCCTCGGCGGCGGCAATGCCGTGTCGATGTTGATCCGAATGGCGTGAGAGATGCAACGACCGCCACTCGTGACGACGCCGCGGCCTAGTGATCACAAACTGCGGCGGCACCCTGGATCGCGGAGAACTTCACCCAGGCTCCAGGGCCCTTCCTCTTCCACTGAGGACGCGCTCCCTCCAATGTGTAGAGGGAGCACTCGCAGGGCGATCTGCAATCTCCCTTGACGCCGACCCAGAGGCCATCCGTCAGCGTCTGGAATGCGAGTCGGCAGTCGACGCTCGGGCATTGCCCGGAGGGAGTCGGCGGTCCGCCGCGCTTCGACGATCTGAAATCGGCAGGCGACCCAACAGTGAGCTCACCGCGAGCGGATTGAAAAACGATCATGCCCGGGCTGAGCGAGAGAGTCTGACCCGCTTTCGACGGCCCGGTCTTGCGCGACTTCGAGGTGGCCTTCGAGCGAGCGCCCTTCGCCTTCCGAGCCCGCTTCGCCGCCACTGTCTTCGTGGTCATCGTGGTCGTCGTGGTCATCGCGGGGGCTCGCTTCGCGCCCTTCTTCTTCGCGCGTCGTGAGGATGATTTCTTCGCCATGCGTACCTCCAAGTAAGAGACGAACAACACTCTACACCGTACGGAGCATCGCTGTGTCGATCGCCGAGCGCTGCGGTGCGCGCCGTGAGAAGAGCGCAACGCGGACTTCGGATCCCCGGTACAACGAAGGGAGGTCCCCGCGACTCCGCGATCTTCCTTGTTCGGCGCACCATCGTTGGCCGCATCCGGCCTCCCCTCGCCTCACACGGCCACGCATGGCAGAGAGAGAAGTCTTCGTATGAACCCAAACAAAGCGCTCTGGGAGAAGGGCGATTTCACTCGCATTGCCGAAAGCATGCGCGAGAGCGGCGGGGCGCTCGCCAAGCGATTTGGAATCACGCAGGGTCTCAAGGTGCTCGACCTTGGGTGCGGCGACGGCACGACCGCGCTGCCCGCGGCGAAACTCGGCGCGGATGTGCTTGGTGTCGACATCGCGAGCAACCTCGTTGCGGCGGGGAATGCGCGAGCGAGGTCGCATGGGCTCGCCAACTGCCGGTTCCAGGAGGGTGACGCGTCGAACCTGCAGGACCTCCACGATCAGTCGTTCGACCTCGTGATGAGCATCTTCGGTGCGATGTTTGCGCCCAAACCATTTGATGTGGCGAAGGAAATGGTGCGCGTGGCACGGCGCGGTGGTCGGATCGAAATGGGCAATTGGATCCCCAACGATCCAACACTCATCGCGCAGCTGCTGAAGATCAGTTCCACCTACACGCCGCCCCCACCCGAGGGATTCGTCAGTCCCATGACATGGGGCGTGGAGAGCAATGTGATCGAGCGCTTCGTCGCCGCCGGTGTTGCTGCGGAGCGGATCTCCTTTGCGCGGGAGACCTTCACCTTCAATCTTGCTGACTCACCCTCGGCGTTCGTAGAACGCTTCACGACTTACTATGGCCCGACGATGAACGCGTTCGACGCAGCGCAGAAAGACGGTCGTGGTGACGACCTCGTGAGCGAGCTCGAAGAACTCTTCAACGAGCACAACGCGAGTGCGATCAAGGGCGCGACCTCCATTCCGGCGACCTTCCTGCGCGTGACGGTGCGCGTGTGAGACTCAGTTCGTCGACCGTCGGATGCTCGGTGACTGATGGTTCATAGTTCATGGCTCATGGCAAGTGGATGATGCGACGGCACGAGGATCACGACATGGACGAGAACGCGCCCGGTTTCGCAGTGCTCTATCGCTGGCGGCTTCACGAGGGCCGCGAGCAGTCGTTCATCCAAGCGTGGACTCGCATCTCGGAGATCCTGAGAACGCGCGGCTCACTCGGCTCGCGCCTGCATCGAGGTCCCGATGGAGTTTGGTACAGCTACGCGCAGTGGCCGAGTGAGCAAACGCGGAGTCGCGCATTCGCTCTTCCGTCGGCCGACCCAGAAGCGAGCGAGTCGATGGCGGCAGCGATCGCTGAGCGATTCCCCGAGATTCAGCTTGAGCCGATCGTCGACTTGCTGATCCTGAACGAGCCATGACAACCTCGCCATCCGTGGTTCGCGCCGCGTTCGATGCGACGATCGATGAGCTCCTGGAGGTTCACCTGCTCGCCGCAGAGCGAACGCCGGCGTGGCGGCGCCAGCGTCAGCGTTCGAAGCTCGCGATGGCGGTGGCAGGCGCGGTCGTCGCGACGGCGCTCTTTCTGCCCAGCGCTCGACCCTTCACGACCTCGTCGATTGTCGTGGCGATGGCGCTGGCGGCGGCGGGCGCGGCACTCGCATGGTGGTTCGCGAGCGCGATCCTGGATCGGTTCCTTCGCCGAAACCTCCGGCGGATGATCCGTCAAATGTACGGTGGCGCCGAGAGCGTTCCGTTCGTCATCGAGTTGCGCCGCGAAGGCGCATGGGTGCAGTGCCACGACACCGAGATGCAGTGCGAATGGAGTGAGCTATCTTCGATCGACGAAGCGGACGATCGCATCGAACTCTGGTTCAACGCTGGTGTCGTGGTCGTTCGCTCGCGGGCGTTCACCAGCAGCGCCGAGCGGCGCCGCTTCATCGACTCGGCCCGGGCGTTGGCGGGCAGTGGGGACAGCCACCGGACAGGGGACAGCCCCCGTTTGTAACAGGGGCTGTCCCCTGTCCGGTGGCTGTCCCCCGTTACCCGGTCAGCGCGGGGATGGACCGCTCGGTGTTGACGTCGGATTCAGATTCGCGACGGTGCCGTTGTAGAGGCGGACGCGCACGAACGCGCAGTCCTTCCGCGACGTTCCGATCGTCAGCACGCCGCGTTTCCACTTTCCATCGGCGTCGAATTCGAAGTGCTCCGGATGATCGCGCGCGGCATCGTCGACACGCGTCCAATCAACGGTCAGGTTTGTCTCGGGGCTGGGCGTAAGGATCCACGGTTCGGAGACATCGGGCACCACGCTCTCGATCAGAAACGGTTGCCCATCATCGGCGGTGATGCGCAGAATGAGATCGGAGTCCGGCTGTCGATGCGCACCACCAGGATGTGTTCGGAGTGGTGAGTTGTTGTCGTAGCTGATCGAGAGCGGCGGCGCGCGTCCTGCTTCGACATAGATGAACTCGACACGCTGCGTGCGCGCTCCGGTCGCCGACCATGGATCGAGCGTCACGATGAAGTCATGCGTGCCGCCGGGTTCGAGCCGAAGCGGGGTCTTCAACTCCGGGACCGTGCAGCCGCAGAGTGCGATCACCTGATTCAGGTGCAGCGGCTGATCACCGTCGTTCACAAGCCGCGCCTTCAGCGTGATCGGCTCGTCGCACTGCGAGATCTCACCCAGATCGAATGACGAGGGCTCGATCCGGACCGGGGCGACCACCATCCTCGGCGGTGGTGGCGGCGGTGCCTGCATGACGAGATAGACGACACCACCGATCGCGGCGAGCAGCGACAACACGACTACGGAGATGAAGACGACGATCGCGCGCACGGACACGGAATCGTCGCCGCCGATCGCCGGATGTCAAGTCCGTTCATCTCAGGCGCGTCACGACCGCGCGGCCCTGCGCCCCAGCGACGCTCTCCAGCCGTGCGATCGACTCTTGACCAGCCCTCCACTCAGTACCGGTAGTGCTCGCCCTTGAACGGTCCTTCAACAGGCACACCGATGTACTGCGCCTGCTCCGCCGAGAGCGTCGAGAGTCGCACGCCAAGCTTGCCCAGGTGCAGTCGCGCCACCTTCTCATCGAGCAGCTTCGGCAGCTTGTAGACCTTCTTGCCGTACTTCTTGGCGTTGAGGAAGAGTTCCACTTGTGCCATCACTTGGTTCGTGAAGCTCGAGCTCATGACGAAGCTCGGGTGTCCCGTCGCGCAGCCGAGGTTCAACAGTCGGCCCTCAGCGAGCAAGATGATCGACTTGCCGCTCGGGAAGACCCACTCATCGACCTGCGGCTTGATGTTCACGCGCTTCACACCGCGCAGCTTCGTGAGTCCCGCGACATCGATCTCGTTGTCGAAGTGACCGATGTTGCCGACGATCGCTTTGTCCTTCATCCGCTTCATGTGCTCAGCGGTGATGATGTCGAAGTTGCCCGTGGCGGTGACGAAGAGATCGGCCGACTCCAGCTCGTCCTCCAGGCGCACGACTTCGTAGCCTTCCATCGCAGCCTGCAGCGCGCAGATCGGATCGATCTCCGTGATCTTCACGCGGCAACCCTGGCCGCGCAGGCTCTGAGCGCAACCCTTGCCCACATCGCCGTAACCGCAGACGACCGCGACCTTGCCCGCTAGCATCACATCGGTGGCGCGCATGATGCCGTCGACGAGCGAGTGGCGGCAACCATAGAGATTGTCGAACTTCGACTTCGTCACGGAGTCGTTGACATTGATCGCCGGGAAGAGCAGCGTTCCAAGCTCCTCCATCTGATAGAGGCGCAGCACGCCGGTGGTCGTCTCTTCGGTCACACCGCGAATCTGCGGACCGGTGCGCGCCCAGTGAGTCGGCAGTTTCTTCTGCAGCGCCGAAAGCAGTGAGAGGATCACCCCGTACTCCTCGCTGTCCTTCGCGCCAGCCGCCGGAACCTTGCCCGACTTGTTGAACTGCAATCCCTTGTGCACGAGCAGCGTCGCGTCACCGCCGTCGTCGAGGATCATGTTCGGACCCTCGCCGCCCGGCCAACGCAGCGCCTGCCATGTGCACCACCAGTACTCGGGCAGCGACTCGCCCTTCCACGCGAAGACAGGAACTCCCTTGGGATTCGTCGGCGTGCCCTTCGGTCCAACGGCAACCGCGGCTGCCGCGTGGTCCTGCGTCGAGAAGATGTTGCAGCTGCACCAGCGCACTTCGGCGCCAAGATCAACAAGCGTCTCGATGAGCACCGCCGTCTGAATGGTCATGTGAAGACTGCCGGTGATGCGCGCACCCTTCAACGGCGCCTTGCCGCGGTACTCGCGACGGATCGCCATGAGTCCCGGCATCTCGTGTTCCGCGAGTTCGATCTCCTTGCGACCGAAGCGCACCGTCGCTTCCGAGAGATCGCGCACCTTGAATGCGGGCGCGTCCCAGAGCGAGAGTCCCGTGTCGAGGAAGGTCTCCTGCGCGTTGCCCTTCGCGTTCGATGCGTTCGATGCATCAGCGCGCGCGGCGCTCGTCTGCGGCGTGCTCTTGGGCGTGCTCTTGGGCGTGCTCTTCTTGGTCCGGGACATCGGGGTGGCGGTGGGCGGCATAGGTCGTTTCATGGTCCTGAAGTACGAGGAATCGGTCGGCAATCACCAGCAATCAACTCTTCCATCCGTTCATCCGGATGAACGGTTGCAGTATAGCCGCCGCGATCGTTCGGTCAAGGTCCCCAGTCGCCGAGCACGAGCGCCAAGTCACCACCGCCCACGTTGCCATCGCCATCCAGGTCCGCGATCGTGTTCGAGGTCCCCCACTCGCCAAGGATCACCGCGAGATCGGCGCCATCGACGATGCCATCACCATTGGTGTCGGTGATCCGGCGCGTTTGAATGATGTTGTCCGCGCCGACCGTCCACATCTGGAAGATGAAGAAGTCCTCCGGGTTGCCGTAGAAGAATGTCACGCGATCGACCTTCTTGATCAGCATGCCCCAATCTGGAACCGGCGCGCTGCCGCCGAGCTGAATGCCCGCCCATCCCGGCGGCATGGCGGCAGCCAGATGCGCGTAGGGGATTGCGAAGCTGAACAACTTCCATCCTTGACCCGGCACAGGAATGTTCGGTCCGAGTCGGTAGGCGCCCCAGTCGTCGTTCGCATTCGCAGGCGTGCCGTTGTTGTTGACGAGCAGCAGCGCCAGCGGTCGGCCGGCGGCGGAGAAGTCGACTGCGAATGTCTGAAGGTCGACGCCGAGTTGCTTCACTCGCTCCGCGTTGTAGTCGCCGGTGAAGACGCTTTCGCCAGTGGTACGCAATTGCGGCGCGAATGTGTCGAGGCCAGTGGTGCGCAGATACCAACCGGGATTGCCACCCATCATCGGATAGGTCGGTGGGATGCCGTAGGTCCACGAGCCATTGTTCGAAGCCGCGCCACCTGTGAAGTCCACCACGACCAGTCCCGGAGGTGGCGCAGGCGGACCCAGCGCCAGGAGCGTGATCGCCGCCAAAGAGAGCAAGAAGAGCGATGGAGCCTTGGTGTGCATGCTTCGATTCTGCGCGATCAGCACGCATGGAACAAGCCGCGTGTCGAGCCAGCGTCGATTCGCTACCATCGGCGACTCGGTACCGCCCCGCCGGACCCGGCTTTCGATGGTCGAAACGCCTCTGCCCGCCCGGACGCCTGCCGTGGTCGTCGCATGGAACTCATCAAGGGCATTCCCGTCAGCCCCGGGATCGTGGTCGGACGTGCATTTCACGTCGGCGAAGCGGAACGACATGTTCCGCAGCGCACGCTGGCGCGCGGCGAGATCGAATCCGAACTCGTTCGTCTGGACGAGGCGCTCGACGCAGCGAGCAACGAACTCGGGCTTCTTCGTGATCGAACCGAGCGCGAACTCGGCTCCGAGCCCGCCAAGATCTTCGGCTTCCATCTGGGATTGCTGCGCGACAAGGCGCTGCTCGACATCATCCGGCGCCGCATTCGCACCGAGCTCGTGAACGCGGAGCAGGCGGTCGCGGATCAGTTCCAGTCGCTGATCAATCAGTTCCAGCGGATGGGCAACGTCGTCTTCGAGCAGAAGGCCAACGATGTCGTCGATCTCGAGCGCCGCATCCTGGGCAAGCTCATGGGCGAGACGCAGAGTCGCCTCGCACAGCTCAAGGAGCCGGCGGTGATCATCGCGCACGAGCTGACGCCGAGTCAGACGGCTGATCTCGATCGCACGAAAGTCATCGCCATCGCGATCGATGCCGGCGGTCAGACGGGACACACATCAATCGTCGCGCGCGCCCTCGGTCTGCCCGCCGTCGTCGGATGCCAACGCGCCACGACGGACATCGAGGATGGTGATCTCGTGCTCGTCGACGGCGATGCGGGCGTGCTCATCGTGCACCCCGACGAAGCGATCCTGGCGGAATACCGCATTCGCGCCGAGCGCGGCATGCAGCGACGACGCTCCATGCAGGCGGAGTCGTCGCTCGACTCGGTCACCACGGATGGCACCACGATCTCGTTGATGGGCAACATCGAATTCCCCGAGGAGATCGACGCGGTGCTCTCCAGCGGCGGCGATGGTGTGGGGCTCTTTCGAACGGAGTTCCTCTTCCTCACGCGGCGCGAGCCGCCCGATGAAGAGGAGCAGTTCCGCGTCTATCGCCACGCCATCGAGTTGCTCGCGGGTCGCAACATCACGTTCCGCACGCTCGATCTCGGCGCCGACAAGTACACACAGGAAGCGATGGACGAACCGGAGCGCAACCCGTTCCTCGGTCTGCGCAGCATCCGCTATTGCCTTGCCGATCAACCGCTCTTCAAGACGCAGCTCCGCGCCATCATGCGCGCCAGCGTGCACGGCCCGTGCAAGATCATGTTCCCGCTCGTCTCCACACTCATGGAGCTGCGGCAAGCGAAGATGATCCTGGCCGATGTCTGCGAGGAACTCTCCGAAGATGGACTGCCCTTCAATCCCGGCGTGAAGGTCGGCATGATGGTGGAAGTGCCGTCGGCGGCGCTCATGGCGCGGGTCTTTGCGTCCGAGAGCGACTTCTTTTCGATCGGAACCAACGATCTCGTTCAATACACGCTGGCCGTCGACCGAGGAAACGAGAGGGTTGCGAACCTCTATACGGCGGCAAGCCCCGCGGTGCTGCATCTCGTGAAGAGCGTGATTCGCGGTGGAAGGCACGCCGGCATCGATGTGAGTCTCTGTGGAGAGATCGCCGGCGACCCTGAGTTCACGATGTTGCTCATCGGCATGGGTCTGCGTACACTCTCCATGGTTCCAGCCCAAATCCCGCTCATCAAACGGGTGGTCCGGCTGGTGAACCTTGAACATTGCGAACGGATCGCCCGCAAGGCGGGCTCGTTCGACTCGGAGCGCCAGATTCAGACGTTCTTGCGTGACGAGTTAAGACGAATCGATCCGGAAACCTTCGGCACTTGGACGGCCGCCTAGGAATCCGGCAAACGGAGCACATCGGCGACCCAGTGGGGGTCGCCTGCGAAGGAATGAACGGGCCCGCGATTCGCGGGTCGGCCCCGCCACTGGCGTGCGGGCCGGCCGAATCGGAGGCGCCCACCCTGGTGGATCACTTGAACTGTCACCCGCGAACGTCGACGACTCTCGCCGAGCGCGCTGCCTCAGGGCCGCGCGCCGCGAAGCATCGATGCCAACAGCCGCCCGGCGGCGCCCATCCGGCAACTGTGCCGGGGCATGCGCTCGGGCGGTCGTCGTCGGCCTGACGATCCAAGCTGATCTGCCACGAACCGCCGCCTCAAAGCGGCAGAAGGTTGAACGTGGCGAACGAAGTGAATGAAACTGAATTGAGCCCGGAGGAAATGGCGCGCCGTGAGAGCGACGCCGCATCCGTGGAGCGGCGCGAGCCCGACGAACCGCTCGAGACACCGGAGTCGAACGACGCGCCGGTACCGACGGACGACGCTCCGGCTGAGATGGAACCGGCCGACGAGCGAAGTGACGCGGCACGGCGCGCCGACGAGATGTTCATCGTCGCAGAGCGCGCCGACATCAATGCGATGTCCGTGCCGGTGAGCGGCGCCGACGACGACGAGCGCTCCGTTCCAATCGAGAGCACCGACACTGACGAGATGTCAGTTGCCGCCGAGATGCCCTTCGTCGACGACTCCGACGCGGTGCTCTTTCGCGACGACGAAGCACTCGAGTCTGGGGACGCTGAGGTCAGCAGCACGATCGACGGCCGCGATCTGCGGCACAGCACATCGACCATCGACCACGAGGCGCCTTCGTTCATGAGCGAAGTGCCCGAGTCGTTCACGCTCTCCGATGGAACGGCGAGTGACGAGAGTGGCTCGACGGGCGAGAGCGCCGAACCCGAAGCGGAGGGAATCACGGCGCCGCGCAGCGGTGTTCGCGGTCGATCAGAGCCGCGCTCACCCGACTCGATGATGCTCGTCAACGATGTGCCCGGCGACGAATGCCGCATCGCGCTCGTTCGCAAGGGTCGACTCGAGTCGTTCTTCGGCGAGCGCGTCGCGACCGCGACCAATGTCGGCAACATCTACAAGGGCCGCGTCATCAACGTGGAGCCCGCGATTCAGGCGGCGTTCGTCGACTTCGGTCAGAGTCAGAACGGCTTCCTGCATGTGAGCGATCTGCATCCGCGCTACTTCCCGGGCGGCGGGCGCACGGAAGCGGTCGGTCGCAAGATCCCGCGACGAGATCGCCCGTTGATTCAAGAAGCGCTCAAGCGCGGCCAGGAGATTCTGGTCCAGGTCATCAAGGAAGGCATCGGCACGAAGGGGCCGACGCTCACGAGCTATCTGAGCATCCCGGGCCGACTGCTCGTGATGATGCCGGAGATGGACAACGTGGGGGTCTCGCGCAAAGTCGAGGACGAGGATCAGCGCCGACAGATGCGCAAGATTCTCGACTCGCTCGAACTGCCTGAGGGATTCGGTTTCATCCTGCGCACTGCCGGCTTCGACCGAAGCCGCGTGGAACTGCAGCGCGACGCCGCCTATCTCATGCGGCTCTGGGAGGCGATGGAGCGGCGCATGGATCGCAGTGGTGCGCCATGCGAGCTCTATACCGAGAGCGATCTTCTGCTTCGCATCATTCGCGACATGGTCGATGACTCTGTTAGCGCCATCGTCGTCGACAGCGAGAGCGCCTTCGACCGCGCCAGTCTATTTCTGGATGTCGCGTTCCCGAAGGATCCGCCGGAGGTTCGCTACTACGACCGACCGGCGCCGATCTTCCACGCCTTCGGTGTCGAGCCGCAGGTGCGTTCCATCTATACCCGCGAAGTGGCGCTCGCCAGTGGCGGCGCACTTGTCTTCGACCAGGCCGAAGCGATGCTCGCGATCGACGTGAACAGCGGCAAGAGCCGCTCGGCGCGCGACAGCGAGACGAACGCGTTCAACACGAATCGCGAGGCCGTCGACGAGATCTGTCGTCAGCTTCGCTTGCGCGATCTCGGCGGACTCGTCGTGTGCGATCTCATCGATATGCGCTCGGCGAAGCACCGGCGCGAGATCGAGGATCGCTTCCGCGAGAACCTGAGGCATGATCGCGCGAAGACGACGGTGCTGCCGATCAGCGAGTTCGGACTCATCGAACTCACGCGGCAGCGCATGCGACCGAGCGTGCAGAAGATGCACTTCATGGCATGCCCGCATTGCGAGGGCATTGGCCAAGTCCAGATTCCCGAGTCGACCGCGGCCGCGGCGCTGCGCAATGTGCAGGCGCTGCTCGGTCACGATCGCGTGCATCGAGTGGAGATGGTCTGCTCGGTGAAGGTGGCGAGCGTCATGCTCTCGTCGAAGCGCGAGCGGCTCTACGAGGTGGAGCGGCGAAACGGCAAGCGCGTCGATGTGCGCATCAGCGAGGCCCTGCCGATCGATCGCGTCGATCTCTATGGATACGACGAGCGCGGCGCTGATGTGGAACTGGCGCGACTGTCGATGCCGAAGCCGCCGACGCCGGATTCGCTGCCAACGGAACCGCCGGAAGAACTCGATTTCCGCGAGGCGGAGGTTGAGACGAACGAGGGTGGCGGACGCAGACGCGGCGGTCGTCGTCGCCGTCGCGCCGCGCCGGCCGATGCCGCAAGCATTGCGATGGCCGGCGGATTCGACGATCTGCCCGAAGTGCGCGGCGACGAACCGAGTGCACTCGAGGAAATCAAGGAGCGCGAACGAACCAAGCGTGATGCGGATGCAGCGCGGGCAGCGCAGCCCGATGCGAAGCGTCCCGCGCGTGCAGACGACGACGCCGATCGTGGCGACGCCGCCTCATCCGATCGTGACGATGGTCGCCGTCGTCGCAAGCGCGGCGGACGCGGTCGTGGCCGTGATCGCGATGGCGTCGCTCCCTCGTCGGATACGAAGCAGTCGCAGACCGCGTCGAGCGATGCAGGACCGTCGCGCGGTCGCGGCCGAGGGGGACCTGCGCCGACTGGAACTCGGTCAGCATCACCGGCTCGAACCCGCGCTGCCGCGACCGAACCACCACCGCCACCCGAACCAATGCGCGTGCATCTGCTCGCCAAGGAACTCGGCATCCTGAGCAAGGATCTGCTTGCAGCGTTGCGCGAGCGCGAGACCAAGGAACTCGTCTTCGAAGCGAAGAACCACATGTCGATGCTCTCGTCGCCGTGGGTGGCGCTCGCGAAGAGCATCTACGCACCGGAACCTCCGGCGCCGGCGCTCGCCGACGAGACGATGGTCGAAGACGACGATGCCGACGGCTCGGATGACGGCCCTCGCGACGGTGAGGACTTCGCGCCGTCGGAATCATCGGGGCCCGGAGATGGCGAAGGCGAAGGCGGACGCAAGAAGCGACGGCGCCGCAGGCGCGGTCGCCGCGGCGGCCGTGACGATCGCGCGCCGGGGCAGGCGCCTGGTGACGCTGCACCGGCGGGTGCCTCTGGAGAGAGAGCGCCGCGTGGTGATCGAGGTGGCCGCAATGCTCCGCAAGGCGGTGATCGCGGAACTTCACAAGGCGGGGATCGTGGCGCTGCGCCAACTGGCGAGCAACCAACTGGGCCCGATGAAGGCGGCGAGCGCAAGCGTCGTCGAAGACGGCGCGGTCGTGGTGGTCGAGGCGGCGGTGGCGGCAACGGCGGCGCGAACGGCGGCGCGAACGGCGGCGGCGACGGAGGCTCGAACGGAGGCTCGAACGGAGGCGGCGCACCTTCGAGTGCTCCACCTCCGGCGGTCACTCCCGCGCCCGCACCGACGCCCCCCAAGCCGCGCGGTCTCTATGCGCGCGGCGTGCGCCGACTCAGTGGACCTGTGAAGTACGACGACCGCTAGCCGCACATGAGTGGATCCAACTCCGAGCGACGACTGATCCTGCTCGGCGCGACCGGTTCGATCGGTCGCAGCACACTCGATGTGCTGCGCCATCTTCGCGCGACCGGCGGTCCGCGCTTTCGCTTGGCCGGTGTCGCGGCGGGACGCAGCGCTGATGCGCTGGCGGTCATCGCAGAGGAATTCGCGGAGGATCAGCCCGCGCTCGCGCTCGCCGATGAGAGCGCCGACCTCGTGGTGCCGAGCGCCGCGCAGGGCACGCACGCGACGGTCCATCGAGGGCCGGACGCGGCGCTACAGATGATCGAGCAGATCGCGCGCCCGGGCGACTTCGTCATGGCGGCCATGGTCGGATTCGCGGGACTGGCGCCGACGCTCGCGGCCATCGAGCGCGGCTGCACGATCGGGCTCGCGAACAAAGAGACGCTCGTCGCCGCAGGAGCGCTCGTGACGGCGGCCGCACGGCGCCGCGGCGTGGCGCTGCTTCCCGTCGACAGCGAACACAGCGCCATCATTCAATGTCTGCGCGACGGATCGTCGCGCGGTGTGCGTCGCATTGTGCTCACCGCGAGTGGCGGGCCGTTCCGCACCTGGCCTGCCGAGCGCATCGCGCAGGCGCCGGTCGAGGACGCGCTGCGTCACCCGACCTGGACGATGGGCGCGAAGATCACGATCGACAGCGCCACCATGATGAACAAGGCGCTTGAAGTGATCGAGGCGCACTGGCTCTTCGATCTGCCGGCGGACCGCATCGAGGTCGTCGTTCATCCTCAATCGATCGTGCACGGATTCGTGGAATTCGACGATGGCTCCGTGCTGGCGCAACTCTCGCCGCCCGACATGCGACTGCCGATTCAACTCGCGCTGACCTGGCCCGAGCGACTCGACGGATGCACGCCACGGCTCGACTTCGACGCGCTGCGCTCGCTTCAGTTTGAGCCAGTCGATCATGAGCGCTTTCCCGCGGTCGGCCTCGCGGCGCGCGTGATCGAGCGCGGCGGAACGGCCGGCGCCATTCTCAACGCGGCGAACGAGGAAGCTGTCTCGGCGTATCTTCGCCGCGCAGTTCCGTTCGGTCGCATCACCGCGCTCGCGGCGGAAGCCCTCAGCGCGATTCGATCGGAGCCCATTCGATCGCTTGCCGATGCCGAGCGCGCCGACAAGGCCGCGCGCCGATTCGTCCGTGAACGCACGACCACCACCGCACCGATGGACGCAACCGCATGGACGCCCTGACCACCGGCGGCAATCTGCTGCTCATCATTCTCGGCTTCTGCCTGCTCATTGCGCTGCACGAGCTCGGCCACTTCCTGGCCGCGCGATGGGCGGGCATTCGCGTGCATGTCTTCGCGATCGGCATGGGTCCGGTCGTCTTCGGCTACCGCCCGGGCATCGGCATGCGCTTCGGCAGCACTGATCGCCTGGCGCGCGAGCGCTTCGGCAAGTCGGTGCAGCTCATGAGCGACGCCGAGTTGCGCATCAACGGCATCGGTGAGACGGAGTACTCCCTGCGCGCGCTGCCGCTCGGCGGATTCGTCGGCATGCTGGGTCAGGATGATCTGGATCCCTCCGCGCGCTCGGGTGATCCGCGCAGCTATCAACGCGCATCGATCGGACGACGCATGGTCGTCATCTCGGCGGGCGTGATCGCGAACATCATCCTGGCGATCGTGCTCTTCATCGTGGCGTTCATGGTCGGCGTGCGCTTCGAGGCACCAGTGCTCGGCGTGCTGCCAGCGCACAGTCCCGCGGCCACCGCCAGCCCGATCGACGCGCCCGGCGTTGGACCCGGATTGCGTCCCGGTGATCGCGTGCTCGAAATCGACGGAACGAGTGCGCTGACATTCGCCGATATTCGCATTGCTGCGGCCATGAGCCGACCCGGCGTGCCGATCGATCTGCTCATCGAGCGTCCGGGCGTTGCCGCACCGATGCGCTTCCGCACCGAACCGTTGAACGATCCGCGCGGTGGTGTGCGCACGCTCGCCGTACTTCCTTCTGTCGATTGCACGCTGACGACGGATCGGCGCGTTGGCGATGGTGTGTTGCGTGCGCTCGAAGCCGCCGGCCTCGGTGCGAGTGGCTTGGCGCCGGGATGGACGCTCACGGAGATTGAAGGCGTGCCCACCACGAGCGGTGATGCGCTCGTCGCCGCCGCTTCCGCCGGTGGCGGACTTCCGATCAACACGCGCTGGCGATCACCGGAGGACGCGAGCGTGATCGATGTCGCGATCCCCGTCCGTCCCACGCTCGCTTCTCCCGCGAAGCAGACCGGTGAGACGACCACCGACGGCGACTTCCATCTGCTCGGACTCGTGCCGCTCGTCGCCATTCTCGATGTCGAACCCAGCAGCGCGAACGACGGTGTGCTGCTCCCCGGTGACATCGTGCTCCGCGCCGGCGATGCCATCGGCCCGTCGCAACGATCACTGGTGGCGATCGTCCGCGAGCACGGTCCCGGCCCCTTTCCGATGCGCATCCTGCGTGATGGCGCCGAGCTCGACATCTCCGCGACCATCGTCGACGGTGACACGCTCGGCAGCCGACCCGCGCGCCTCGGCATCATGCTCGAGACGGCGATGGAGGTGCCACAGCTTGCGGCGTCGGTCGCAGCCGACTTCCCCGCGTCGGACCTTGGCGTGCTGCCGCTGACGCGATTCGACGCGATCGACGGCGCACCCGTGCGCTCTTGGTCGGAACTTCGCAGAGCGGTCGATCGAGCGCTGCGCGCCGGCATCGCTCGTGGAGATGCGGTCACCACGATCACGCTCGAAGTCACTTCGCCGACGACGGCGCGCGAACCGCGAACGCTCGAACTCCGCGTGTCGCCGAACTTGGCGCGCGAGACACTCACACTCGGTTGGACACCGACGCTCTCGCTCGGCGTCTTCGATCCGCTCGATGTCACGCTGACCGCTGACGGCAATCCGATTCGAGCTGTGGCCATGGGCTTCCGCCAGACCTGGCGCCTGGTGCTGCTCACCTATCTCACGCTCGATCGTCTCTTCCGCGGCACCGTCGCCGTGAAGGAACTGCACGGGCCCGTCGGCATCGTGCACATCGGCACGCGCGTCGCCGACCGCGGCTTCATGTACCTCATCTTCTTTCTGGCGATGATCAGCGTGAACCTGGCGGTGCTCAACTTCCTGCCGCTACCGATCGTCGACGGAGGACTCTTCCTCTTCCTGATCTACGAGAAGCTGCGCGGCAAGCCTCCGTCGATCGCGTTCCAGAATGCCGCGACGATCCTCGGTCTCTGTCTGATCGTCGGCATCTTCCTCATCGCTTCCTACAACGATGTGATGCGACTCTTCGGTCGCGGATGATTCGCGCGAGGGTTCCACGGATGGCTAGAACGACGAAGACAGCGAAGACCACGCCGAACGCCATGAGCGGAAAGAAAGCGCCGGTGACCGTCGTGACCGGCGCGGGCAGCGGCATCGGACGCGCGGTCGCAGAACAACTCGCCGCGCGCGGACACAGGCTCGTGCTCGTGGGCCGCACGGAATCGAAGCTGCACGACACGCTCGACGCCGTGCGCGCACACGACGCGGACGCGATGATCGTCGTCGCCGATCTCGCGGAGTCCGATCAAGCCGCGCGCGTCATCGACGAGACGATCGAGCGCTTCGGTCGGCTCGACAACCTCATCAACTCCGCCGGTGTCGCAGCGCTCGTTCCCATCGAGCGCACCACGAAAGCGGTGCTCGAAGAGACCTTCCATGTGAATACATTCGGCCCTGCGTTCCTCATCGTGAAGGCGTGGCCGATCTTCCGCAGACAGAAGTCCGGTTGCGTGGTCAACGTCTCGACGCTGGGCACGAGCGATCCGTTCCCCGGCTTCTTCGCGTACGCCGCGAGCAAGTCAGCTCTCGACAGCTTCACGCGCTCGTGTGCGCGCGAAGGCCGTTCGATGGGCATTCGCGCCTTCTGCGTCAATCCCGGCGCGGTCGAGACGCCGCTCTTGCGCAAGATCATTTCGGAGAGCGAGCTGCCGCGCGAGAAAGCGCTGCGTCCCGAGGCGGTGGCCGAAGTCATCGTCGACTGCATCGAAGGCGCACGAGAGGCGGATCACGGCGTCCCGATTGCCGTGCCGAGTCCGCGCTGATGCGCGCGCCGGCTGTACGCAGCGCGAATCACGAGACCGGCGCGAGCGCCGCGCAGACATCGCTCTCCAGATCGCTCGTCTTCCCCGCACTGCTCGCCGTCATCGCAGGCTTCGTCGACGCTGTCGGCTTTCTCCACCTCTTCGGCGTCTTTCCCGCGAACCAAAGCGGCAACATCGCATTCCTTGGCATGGCCTTCGCCGGCGCCAGCCCGACGCCTGCATGGCCGCTCGCCACGGCCGTCGTTGGGTTCATGGCCGGCGCTGCGAGCGGTGTCTGGCTCGCCAGCCGCTTGCGCCCCGAACGACGAGCGTCGGTGTTGCTCGCGGTGGAGTTGTTGCTGCTCGTGTCGCTCGCGTCTCTCGCCGCGCTCGTCAGCGCCGAACACACCGCACTCGTGGGTGGCTGGCAGGATCCGCTGATTGTGCTCGCGAGCATGGCGATGGGTGTGCAGACCGAGGTCATTCGCCGCACGGCCGGCGTGACCATCGCCACCACCTATCAGACGGGCGGGATCGCGCACATCAGCGAGGCGACGGGGGCACTCATGAGCACGACGAAGCGCGCCGCGCCCATGCATGTGATCATCGTGCTCGCCGTGGTGGTCACGGGCTACATCGCGGGCGCAGCGCTGGGTGCGACGCGACTGGGTGAAGGACGAACCGGCCTCGTGCTCCCGTGTGCCGCCGTTGCACTGAGTCTCATGGCGACGATCGTCGCATCGCGCACCGTGATTCCCGGCCTTGATGTCGGGAACGACGCGAGTTGACTCGGACCAGGACCGTCAACGCTCCGTCGTTCGTGCCGCGCCCGCGTCGCGCCGCGCAGGAACCTCCGCGCTGAGAGCCGCAATCGCACGCTCCAATCGTTCGAGTCTCGCCTCGAGTCGTGCGATCTCTGCGTCCTTCTCCATGCGCAGTGCGTTGATTGCCTCGACGAGCAATGGCGAGACCTTGCTGTAGTCGAGACCGATCGCGTCCGTTCCGTTCTCTTCGTACTGCACGATCTCCGGGATCACTTCGCCCATCTCCTCGGCGATGAATCCGATGTCGTGCGTGCCGCCATGCGCTGCATCCCACTCGAAGGAGACGCCGCGCAGGCGAGCGATCTTGCCGAGCGGATCGCTGATGTTGCGAATGTTCGCCTTCCACCGGCGCGATGACGACGAGCCGTAGTCGGTGCCCGCACCCGATGCGTAGAAGTCGAACCCACTCGTACTGTTGCTCTTGCCGGTGACGCCGTAGTTGACGCCGGTGTAGGCGAGCGCGGTCCCCGCGACGCCTTGGCCTGTGGTGCTGGCGCTCTCGAATCGTCCGCCGACGGTCGCGCCACTCACGGCCGCCGCACTCCCGTAGATGACGGCGCCCGACGATGCGCTCGATTGAGCATGCAGCGGGTACATCGGAGTCGTGATCCCCACACCGACATTGCCCGCGATGTAGTAGATCGCTGAACCATTGAGCTGCCAGATGTTCGATCCGGGTCCCGGTGGACCTGGCGGTCCCTGCGGTCCCGCCGGACCCTGCGCGCCCTGCGCACCTGGATTTCCTTGCGCGCCGGGATCGCCTTGCGGTCCTTGCGCTCCCGACGGACCCTGCGCGCCGGAAGCGCCCTGCGGACCCGCGGGACCCTGCGCGCCTTGTGCGCCTGGATCACCTTGCGGACCCTGCGGTCCCGCTGGTCCTTGCGCGCCCTGCGCGCCTTGTGGTCCCGCCGGACCCTGCGCGCCTGCCGCACCTGGATCACCTTGCGCGCCCTGTGCTCCTGGAGGACCTTGGGGGCCTGGATTGCCACTCAGCGCGAACGCGGCAACATCCGCGAAGAGCGCATATGGAACCGGCTTGACCTTTTGGCGTGGCGCGAGCGTGGCACCGTTGACCTGAATCTCCAGCCATCGATCCGCTCCGTCGAACACTCCAACTCCGAAATCGAGGTCGGCCGTGAACTCCCCTGCCTCGCTGAATCCGTTGAATCCAAGCAGCTGCACTTCCGGTCCCAACTGATTGCCGACTGCCGCAGAGTCGAAGAGCCGGAACGCCAGTGTCACGGGTCCCACGACCGGCTGGCCCGACTCTCGCAATCGACCCTGATAGGTGAACTCTCCGCTGCGCAGACCACCACCTGCATGAACGGCGGCACACCACAGCACCGTCAGCAGCGACCCGGCGACAATCCCACCTGCGCGCAATCGACCCCGATCAAGCCCGGCGGCTCGTCGCGTGTCTCGTTCAACCGCTGGCTGCGCCGTATCGACGGCGCCACCCCGACTCGAGATCGTCCTCAGCATCGTCGACTCCTCTGAGACACCGACAGGGATTCCAGTCCGCATCGGCTCCTGCCCCGCGTTCGAGGGTAGCGATCAAGTCCTGCACAACAAGGGCCTTGCAGCTGGAACACTGGCGACTTGACGCTGGCGCGTCCGCATATCGCTCATGCGAACGATTCGACGTCGCTCTCCGGAGTCCGAGAGGGCTCGCCACTCAACCGCGCCGGCGCGACATGGCGCGGTCCATATCGCGTTTCATCTCGCGATCGGCGATGGCCGCACGCTTGTCACCATGTTTGCGTCCGAGGCCGATACCCACGAGCAGTTTCGCGCGCCCGGCCTTGAAGTAGATCTTGAGCGGCACGAGCGCGATGCCCTTCGTCTTCATCGACACCGCGAGTTTGCGAATCTCGCGCGCATGGGCAAGCAGCGGTCGTGTGCGCAACGGCGCATGCTGCCGCGCTGCACCTGCCGGCGGATACTCGTCGATGTGCACACGATGCAATTCGAGTCGCAGTGGTTCCGCGCTCGCCATCACATAGCCCTCCGCCAAGCTCGCCTTGCCGTCGCGCAGCGACTTCACTTCGGAGCCGAGCAGCTTCATGCCGACCTCGACGGTGTCCGAAATTGCGAAATCGTGGCGCGCCTTGCGGTTCTCGATCACTGGTTCTCGTGCAGCGCGCGCAGCCATCGAAGGCGATGGTAACTCTGCCGAGATGGCTCCACACACGGGATCTCGCCCTCCCAGGCCCGGGCAAAGGTCCGCAAATCCCGGCCCCGGACTTGCACGCTCGCGGAATCGGTGGACAATCGAACCATCGTTGCGGCGCGCGGCTTGAGACGGTCGCGTGCGCACTCCGTCCCCCCTCTCCTCTCGAGACGAGAAATGCACCCACGGATCCTCCCCACCGCAGTTGTCCTGTTGGCATGTAGCCCTCTGTTTGCTCAGGTCGTGCCGCAGATTCCTCAGCCTGTCATTGACGCGCGCGGCGCGTTCCTTGACGCAAACCCAAGCACTGGTTTCACCGAACGAGGCACGCTGGTTGAACGCGTCTGGGGCCGTTCGTTCTCCACCGGTGGCTCAGCGATCGCCAGCGTTCAGGCCTTCGTCAATCAGCACGCTGGCATCTGGGGCACGACACCCGCGCAGCTTGCGCCGGTCGGACCATTCGAAGACGGCGCGCACACGCTGCCGCTCATGTATGACTCGGCGAACGACCGCTTCATCTTTACAGGCGTCTACTACTCGCAGCAGCTCGCTGGCATTCCGGTGTTCCGGGGTCATCTCGTCGGCCTCGTGCGCAACGAGCCCGGCTTTCCGATGGTGCTCGCCGGCAGTTCACTTCGCAACGTGAGCGCGCTCGAGACACAGCTCATTGCGAAGGCACCGACGATGCCCAGCGCGAATGTCTACACGCGCTCCGCTCTCGCGCAGTTCCGTGCAGCACCGCGCGTCTCCGATCCTTCGTTCGTCATCTGGGCCGGGATCGATGATGAAGCAGCCGAGCCACGGCTCGCCGTGCGCTTCGAGGCGCAGGGTGGTTCCCACCTTGATCCCGCCAATCTCATTCACATGCTCTACATCGTCGACGCGGCCGACGGTCGTGTGCTCTTCCAGGAGAGCCAGATCTTCCATGCCGATGTCAGCGGCGCGGTCGACGCGATGGCCACGCAGGGCACCAAGTCAGACACCTGTGCACCGGAAGTTCAGCTGGCACTCCCGTATGCAAAGCTCACGTCTGCTGCAGGCACCCACTACGCCGATGTGAACGGTGACTTCACCATTCCGTGGGCCAACGCGGGCTCGCTCAGCGTCACCTCGACCATCGCTGGCCCCTACTTCTTCGTCGACAACGCGGCCGGCAGCAACATGACGACGACGGTGTCGATCCCAAGCGGCGGCTCGAGCACCTTCCTGCACAACGGCCTCAACCTCACGGAGCAGGAGCGGGCGCAGGTCAACGCCTACATCCACTCGAACATCTCGCGAGACGCGATTCTGTCAGCGCACCCCGCGTTCCCCTCGATCGCGACGCAGACGAACTTCCCCGTCAATGTGAACATCGCGAACTCGTGCAACGCGTTCTATCAGAACAGCACGATCAACTTCTATCTCGCGGGCGGCGGTTGCCCCAACACGGCCTTCTCGACCGTCGTGTATCACGAGTTTGGTCACAACATGATCGCCAAGGCCGGCTCCGGACAAGGCGCGTATGGCGAAGGCATGTCCGATTGCCTTGCGGTGGCGATCACTGACGAGAGCATTCTCGCCTACGGTTGGAGCGGCAACTGCAACAGCGGACTTCGCAATGCAGACAACAACTGTCAGTACCAGGCGGCTGGCTGCTCCAGCTGCGGGTCCGCAATCCACACGTGCGGCCAATTGCTTTCGGGCTGCGTCTGGGATCTGCGCATCAACCTGAGCCTCGTGCACCCAGCGGACTACCAGGAGCGACTGCTGTCGCTGGTCGTCAACTCTGTGCCGCTGCATGTCGGCTTGTCGAGCATCACACCGTCGATCACCGTCGACTTCCTGACGCTGAACGACGACAACGGCGACATCGGCGATGGCACGCCGGACTACGAAGTGATCAACAACGCGTTCACCGCACACAACATGCCCGGCCCCGCGGTGCTGCCGATCAAGTTCACCTTCCCGAACGGTCTGCCTTCGCTGGCATCACCGAACGGCGGACCGACGGTCGCGGTCAATGTGTCGCCACTTGGCGGCACGCCGGTCGCGAACACGGGCAAGCTCAACTACCGATTCGGCACGGCCGGCGCGTTCACGCAGGTGGCGATGACGCAGGGTGCGCCGAACCAGTACACCGTGGCGCTGCCATCCGGTCCGTGCGGCTCCACGCTTCAGTTCTACTTTTCTGCGACCGCCGTTGGCGGCGCGATCGTGACAAGCCCATCGACGGCGCCTGCGGCGGTCAACTCGATTCCAGTCGCATACACGCAGTCGGTCGTCTGGAGCGATGACTTCGAGTCGAACCTGGGATGGAGCTACGGCGTTGCTGGCGACACCGCAACATCGGGCCTTTGGTTGCGCGGCAATCCGATCGGAACAGCGGCACAGCCAGAGGACGACCACACTGCAGATCCGGCGAATCAGTGTGCATTCACTGGTCAAGGCTCGCAAGGTGGCGCACTCGGCGAGGCCGATGTCGACAACGGCATCACCACGCTTCAGTCTCCAGTGTTCGGTACCGGCGGCGCCGATGATCTCTACTACACCGCATGGGTCTGGTACAGCAACGACAAGGGTTCGAACCCAAACCAGGACATCATGCCGGTGCAGGTGTCGAACAACGGTGGAACGAGCTGGGTGACGATGCAGAACATCAGCAACAGCACCACCTCCTGGGTGCAGTACTCGTGGCGCCTCGCTGACTTCGTTCCGCTCACGCAGAACATGCGAGTGCGCTTCCGCGCTCAAGACACCGATCCGCAATCACTCGTCGAAGCAGCGGTCGATGACGTTGTGATCGTCGGCTTCGGATGCACGCCGGTCGTCCCCGGCGATCTGAACGGCGACGGCATCGTCAACGGCGCCGATCTCGCGATCGTGCTCGGCAACTGGGGTCTCCCAGGTGTCGGCGACGCGAACGGCGACGGCACGACCGACGGTGCGGACATCGCGATCGTGCTCGGTAACTGGAGCTGACGAAGACTCCAGGTTGATCGTGTGATTCAATGCGGCGGTCGTATGGGCGCAATCCCATGCGGCCGCCGCTATACTTCGCGACCCTGTAAAGCCCAGGTGGCGGAACTGGCAGACGCGCCAGCTTGAGGTGCTGGTGGGAGCAATCCCTTGGAGGTTCGAGTCCTCTTCTGGGCATTTTGACGAGTCGAACGGCGACGAATCGCACGGCCGGCACGCTCCGGATCAACGAGATCTTCCACTCGATCCAGGGCGAAAGCTCGTGGATGGGAAGCCCGTGCGTCTTCGTGCGCTTGGCGGGTTGCCCGCTTCGTTGCCACTACTGCGACACGGAGTACGCATTCCGCGAAGGAACCGCGCGGCCGATCTCCGATGTAGTGCGCGAAACGCTCGCGTTCGGCTGCCCGCTCGTCGAAGTCACGGGCGGTGAACCGCTTGCGCAGTCGGGTGTGCATGAGTTGATCGGCGCACTCGCGGACGCGGGATGCACGGTGCTGATCGAGACATCAGGCGCGCTCGACATCTCGCCGTGCGATCCGCGCGCCATTCGCATCCTCGACTTGAAGACGCCGGGCAGCGGCGAGAGTGCGCGCAACCTCTGGTCGAACCTCGATCACCTGCACGAGCGCGACGAGATCAAGTTCGTCATCACCGATCGTGCCGACTACGAGTGGGCGAAGGAGATGATGACGGAGCATCGGCTGACGGAGCGCGTGCGCGCGGTTTTCATGAGCCCGGTCTTCGAGCAGGCGAAGGGACTTGAGATTCGCGGCACGAAGGCGCTCGAGCCTCGATTGCTCGCCGAGTGGATGCTCGCTGATCGACTGCCGGCGCGCCTGCAGCTTCAGTTGCACAAGTTCATCTGGAACCCCGGGACGCGCGGCGTTTAGCGCCGCCCGCGCCTCGGCGCGCCTGTTCCGATCCGCGCGGACCGAATGGCGAAGGTCGCCCCGATCCGCGCCTCGGACCATGTCCTGGTCCCCGCCCGGCGCCGCGCCCCTCCGAAGCGCTCGACTGGCCCGCCCTTCGAACACCTTCCTTGAGCGGCGAGCGAGCACGGCGCGCCGCGCGTTCGACTCGCTCTTCCGGCGTGCGAAATGCCTCGGCGCGCAGTTCGGAGACTTCGCGCGCCGTGAGATCGCGCCACTCGCCGATCGCCAATCCGCGCAGCCGCAGCGATCCCATCTGGATCTGCCGCAGCTTCTTCACGGGGTGACCGATGCTCAGCAGCAGACGACGGATCTCGCGATTGCGACCCTCGCCGAGTTGCATGAGCATCTGCGTGCGCGTGCGATCGCGCTTCTCGATGCTGAGGTGCGAGCGTTCACCGCGCGCACTCGGCGCACCGCGCGAAGGCTTGCGCACCGCCTGTTCAAGTCGCTCGATGTCAGCCTGCGGCACCGCGCCGCCGACGGTCACTTCGTAGATCTTCGGGATCTCGTAGCGCGGGTGCGTGAGTCGGTTGGCAAGCTCGCCGTCGGTGGTGAGCAGCAGCAATCCGCTCGACGCGATGTCGAGGCGACCCACGGGAAAGAGTCGCGCCTTGCTCGGATGCTGCACCAGATCGATCGCGCAACGCCGCCCTTCCGGGTCCGCGTTCGTCGTGACCGTGCCCTTGGGCTTGTAGAGCATCACATAGATCTGGCGACCCTCGGGTCGACCGATCGGCTGTCCATCGACCTGGATTCGATCACGCGCGGGATCGACCCAAGCGGGCAGCGCATCGATCACCTCGCCGTTCACCTTCACCGCACCATGAACGATGAGCTCCTCGCAGTGGCGACGGCTGCCGACACCGGCATCGGCCATCACGCGCTGCAGGCGCGGACCACGCGTGTCATCGTTGAACGCGTGCGTCGGTCGTCGTCCTGTTCGCGGCATCGCCTGATCGTACGAGAAGAGCGAACGCGTGCCGCGCCGCGCGGGTCACCTCCGCGAGCCGCGTAAGGCCGCGCCGCGCGGGACAGTGCAGCGAGCCGCGCGGGGCCTCGCTTGCTGCGCCCTGCCCGCTCGGGTTGCGAAGCGCAACCTCTCGCTCGTGCTCGCGGCGCGAGGCCCCGTCGTCGGCTCGCCGTCACACTTTGCGAGGCGGGCATCGCTGGCCCGCGGTCCATGCCGCCAAGACTCACTACTTCGATGCAGCGGTCCACTCGCCGAGCATCAGCCCGAGGTCGCGGCCATCGACGACACCATCGTCGTCGAGATCGGCGAGAGACCACTCGTGTGGTCCCCACTCACCGAGCAGTTTCGCGATGTCCGCGCCGTCAACCGCGCAGTCGCCGTTCACATCCGCGAACGATTGATCGACCGGAGTGAACATGGTGGCTCCGCTCTGGCCGAGGACCTGGCCAGAAGCGTTCAGTGCAATCGGAAGCCAGGTGTTCGCAGCGCCGGGGGGAATCAGAGTCTGAAGCGAATAGACATCGCCGTTCGCCCAGATCACTGACATGCTCGGCAGAGTGTCGCCTGGGGCGGCGTACGCGCGGCCCACCACGACACCAGCGTCGTTGATCGCCATTGCCCAGCCCTGGCCGTATCCCGGCGGAAGCGGGAGTATCTGCGCACTTCCGTGCCGCCAGATGCTCGGCTCGGAGATATATCCAAGTCCGGTGACATAGCGCCTTGAGATCCCGGCCACCTCACCTGCGTTGTTCACTGCCAATCCTTCGCTTGTCTGGTTGCCGTTAAGCGGTTGCAGAATCTCAAGCACGCCGTCCCGCCACCGAAAGGCGCGACCGCTCGTTCCAGTCACATCGCCACCATGCCCGGCGATCCAGCCCGAGTCGCTGATGGCGCGGCCAGACCCGGTCGGCAACGGGGATGGATCGATCACGATCATCTCTCCGTTCGACCAGAGGTAGGGCTTGTTGCCGGTCCGCCCAGCGACTTGATTGAGGTTGTTGATGCCCCATGCGAGGCTGTTCGTCACTCCTTGTGCAGCGGGGATCTCCGTGATCGAGCCATCCGGCCACCAGATGCAGCCAACATAAATGCTGCCATTGAGACCTTGATACGAGTAGCTGACCACGACACCTGAATCGTTGATGCCATTTGCTTCTGCACCTTTCGGTCCTGCGTTCGGCGGCATCGGCAGCACTTGCGGTGTTCCGTTGGGCGGGCAGTAGATCGGCAGATAGCCGCTGTCAGGCGCACACATCGGGCGGCGGCCGCACCATGCGCCAAAGTTGTTCAATCCCCTTCCCTCATTGAACCATGACCAGCCCGGCGAGCACTGCCAGGGCGGCCAACTCTGCACGCTGTACTGGCATTGCGCCCCGGCGTACGAGGCGAACGCTGCGAGTGTTGCCGCCGCGATCTGCGAGCTCAGTGCGCGCGTGCGCACCGAACGCGCGCCGCGCGATGAGCGCATCGAGCGCCGGTGCTCCGTGGATGTGCTGGAGTGCGTTCGTGCCATCGCGTTGTTGCAAGCCCGCGGGGGGTTCCGATCGTCGAGCTAGGACCTGAACGAAGATTGCCCGACCGGTGATCGCGAAAGATGCCCGGACGGAATGCGTACTCGCACGATGGTATTCGCGCGGCCGATCGAGCCAGTCGCGAATCTCAGCAGTACTCAAGCAGTTCGCTCATCGACGCTGTGCGCGAATGCGTGCCAGACCTCCGCACACGCGCAGATCGAGTGCGGGGCGAGCCGACGACGGGGCCTTGCGTTCGCGTCGAATGAGTGCGACGGCGAGCCGACGAGGGGGCCTCGCGCTCGCGCCGAATGAGTGCGACGGCGAGCCGACGACGGGGCCTTGCGTTCGCGTCGATTGTGTGTGACGGCGAGCCGACGACGGGGCCTCGCGCCGCGAGCACGAGCGAGAGGTTGCGCTTCGCAACCCGAAGCGGACAGGGCGCAGCAAGCGAGGCCCCGCGCGGCTCGCGGATGTGTCCCGCGCGGCGCGGCAGACGCGGCTCGCGGATGTGACCCGCGCGGCGCGGCAGACGCGGCTCGCGGATGTGACCCGCGCGGCGCGGCCCACGACGGGGCGCTCTCGTAGGATCGCAGCATGAACGCAGTCAACGCGCTGGTCCCGTTCGTGATGTCATCGGTCGTGCTCGCGGCGCCTCCTCTGTTGGACCCGCACGACGGTGCCAGTTCACTCGGTCGCGCGGTCGCTTCGAACGAGCTTGCGGAACCGCTCGCTGCGACCGAGGCGCAGTTAATGCGAGGTGCGGCGCGCGTGCCGCAATCGCGTGTGCTGCCGATCGTCTTCGCGCTCTTTGAGCACCCATGGTCGCTTCCCGAAGTGGCCAGCGCGCTGGCGCAGTCCGCGCGCACGCCGCGACTCGCCCAGACGCCGGGTGCAGTTGCCGCGATGGCGCTCGGCGCTCCCGGCGCGACGCCGCCGAGTGCAGAGGGAGCCGGCCGCGCCACGATCACTTCGTCCATGCAGGCGATCTACGCGCTCGACTACTTCCTGCGTGGTGGTGATCGTCTCGTGCGCGAGGCGATGGCGCCGGCCGTCGGTATCGAGCCCGGTCCCGGCAATCAGGAGAAGCGCGGTGATGGTGGCGCGGAAGCAGCGCCGATCCTTGCGGCACGCGAGGCACTCGCGGCGGATGCGCTCAAGCTGCTTGCGATTGCCGAGCGCACGCCGATGCCGGAGGGTGACGACATTGCTCTCGCGCTGCGCGTCGGCGAAGCGGCGTGGAAGGTCGATTGGACTGCGATGGCGCGAGCCGCAGCGCACGCGAACTTCGAGCACACGATCGAATGCGATTGGGAAGCGGCGGAAGTCGCGGAGTTGCCGGCGGAACTTGCGGGTGCGGTCGACGGCACGATCCTCGAAGTGAGTTACCTCGATCCGGTCGGCTGGGCGATCGTCGGTGGGCCGGGTGCAAACCGTTATGACATGAGCCGCATCGTTGCCGTCTTCGATCCGGCGGGCGATGATCTCTACGAGTGGCCGATCGATGTCGTCGGCTCGCGCGCCATCATCGACATTGCGGGCAACGATCGTTACATCTCCAAGGGCGCGGTCGGTCCCGGCGGTGCGCTGCTTGGTTACGGCTTCCTGCGCGATGTCGCTGGCAACGATTACTACGAAGGCGTCACGCTCACCTCGGGTGCGGCGATGTTCGGCGTGGGCACGCTCATCGATGACGCGGGTGACGACATTCATGTGTCGCGCGCGTTCGCACAGGGCGCGGGATTCTTCGGCGTCGGTGTGCTCGTCGACGGCGCTGGCTCCGATCGATACGAGGCGCGCGTGCTCTGTCAGGGCGTCGGTGCGCCGCACGGCGTGGGTCTGCTCGCGGATCGCGCGGGCAACGATCTCTATCTCGTGCATGGTGCGCCGAGCGCGTACAACACGCCCGCGACTTTCAAGGGCTTCAGTCAGGGCGTCGGCTACGGCGTGCGACGCGATCTCGCCGGCGGTGTCGGTCTGCTCGTCGACGACGAAGGCAGCGATCGATACGAGAGCGGCGAGTTTTCGCAGGGCGGCGGCTACTTCTTTGGGCTGGGCGTACTCGCCGACAAGAGCGGCCGCGATCTCTATCGAGGCGATCGCTACGCGCAGGGTTTCGCCGCGCATCAGGCGTTCGGTGCGTTGCTCGACGATGAAGGCAACGACCGCTACTGGAGTCGCACGGCGGCGGGTCAAGGCGCGGCGTGGGATGAGAGCGTCGCAATGCTGATCGATCGCGCGGGTGATGATGACTATCGCGCGGATGGACTCTCTCAAGGCGCCGCGGCGCAGCAGGCGATCGGCGTGCTGGTCGATCTCGATGGCCGCGATGTCTTCGAAGGCCTGGGCATGAGTGTGCAGGGCGCCGGCGGAAGCAACGACTATCGCTTCGCCGAGTGCAGTTGCTTCAGCCTCGGCGTCTTGCTCAAGCGCGAAGGCACCGCGCGGTACTCGAGCGGGCGCGAGAGCGGAACCGTCACCTACTCCGCCGACATCGTCACCGCTTCACCGGCGCGCAGCTCCGCATACGGGCTGCTCATCGACGAGACGCTCCCGGCGCGCGATCACTCGCCCGCTCCGTAGACTCCATCGCCGCATGAGCACCGCTCCCGCGCGAACCTGGCCGCGACCGATCGAAGAGGTCATCGCGCTGGCGGTGCGCATCCGTGACGATCGTCTGCCGCAGATGGCCGCGTCGCTCGCGTATCGCACGCTGCTCGGCATGGTGCCGGTGCTCGTCGTTGCCACGATCGTGGCGCGCGGACTCATGGCGGAGAACTTCCCCGTCTTCGTCGGGCAGATCATCGAGATGCTCGGCCTTCAGGGCATCGAAGTCATCAGCGACGGCAAGCCGGTGGCACTCGACAACTGGGTGCGCCAACTCGTGTCGCAAGCAGGCACGGTGAACCTCTCGACGCTCGGGTGGGTCGGCATCACCGTCGTCGTCGTCACGGCCATCTGGCTCGTTGCCGGCGTCGAGGACTCTCTGAATCAGATCGCGCGCTCCAAGATTTCGCGCACCTGGGCGCGCCGCATCCTTCTCTACTGGTTCCTTCTCACAGCCGGTCCCATGCTGCTCGCGACGGTGCCGTTCGTGACGACGAAACTCGCGAAGGCTTCAGACGCGCTGCCGCAATGGCTCTGGCTGATCTGGTTCGCGAAGCTCACATTCAGCATCGGCCTCACATGGCTCTTGCTCTGGGTGATCTACACGGTCGTGCCCACCACAGAACTCAAGAGTCGTGATCTGGTGGCTGGTGCGCTCGCAGCGGCGCTGTGCATCGAGATCGGGCGTCGCTTTCTCAGCGTCTATGTGATGCACGTGCTGACCACGAAGGGCAGCATCTACGGATCGCTGGGCATCGCCCCGATCTTCATGCTCTGGCTCTACTTCATGTGGCTGTTCGTGCTGCTGGGCGTATCGCTGGCGTCGCATGTGGACGATCGTCGTCGCGTGGCTGCCACGCGGCGCGCCACGCCGGCTCCAGTTTCGTGAGCGAGCCAACGACGCGTTCGAACGCGCCGATCCGTTCCGCACCCGTCGCTCCACCGCGCCCATCCCAGATGGCCTCGATGTACGCCGCGAGTTGCGACGGATGCTCGCGATAAAGCCACGCGACCAATCCCCAGCACTGCGCATACCAGTCGACGGCGATGGCACCGCTGAGCGCGGGTCGGCCATGCGATGCGATGACGGCGCCGAGCGGTTGAATCGCGTTCGTCGCGAGCGCCTGTTGCAGTCGTTCGCGGCGCGCCGGCACATCGAAATCCGGGCCGAAGTCGCCGATTGAACGCTCCGTCTCGAAGCAGCACGCGAAGCCCTCGCCCAGCCATGCAGGGCACGCGCCGCCGATCGGATGCACGCGCCGTTCGCAGAGCACTTGGTGCGCTGCTTCGTGAGCCGTCAGGCGCATCGTGCGCTGCCGGATCTCATCGATCGCGGTGTCGATGCTGGCCCAGACGCGTGGGCTCGCGCCGCGCGCCGATCCGCGACCGAATCCGGTGACGGCGGCGCGCGGCTGCCTTGCGTGGCCATCACTGGCCTGCGCGCCGTCCAGTTGCGCAATCGCAGCGCGAAGTGCGGGCGACGCGGATGCCGCCGTGAGCATGGCGCGCCTCGCATGCGGCGCGTAGTGGCCGATGGCGCCCGGCTCGCGGTAGTCATCGTGCCTCTGCGCGAAGTTTCGATAGTCCTCGACGCGCTCGAAGAGCACCGCGAGATGTCGCGTTGTCGACGCGCGCGGCTGGATGCCGAGCACACGCGCCACGCGCGTGACTTGCGTCGTCGTCGCCTCGAGCAGGTCGAGCGTCGACGACGCCGCGCCCTTCGGACAATCCGAGGCAAGCACCCACTCGCGCCGACGCGAACATGCGAAGCTCGGGAGCGAGGCGAGCAGTCCATCGAGCTCTACAGGATCGGCGAATTCGTCGGCGACGCCTCCCGCTCGCCCGAGCGGTGCGGGCGCGGGTTCGTGCACTTCGGCACCAGACCATGCGCTGCTGCGGCGAGCCACGCACACCGCCGCGACCATGGCGGCGCCCGACTGAATGAAGAGCCTGCGGGTGGGATCCATGATTGACCGTTCGCGGGAGGAGACCCGCACGACTAGAATGGGAACCGGTCGATCCAGGCGCCGGCTTGACCTTGAAGGTCTGCGACGCGGTCGGCCTGACAGCCGGATCGTCCTCCCCACCTCTGCCAAAGCGTATCGAACGCATGACCAGCACCACCGAATCACGGTCCGCGCCCGTCGAGCTGCAAGTTCGCAATGGTCACCTGCTTGCGGCAGTAACGGTCGGTGTCGTGGGACAGAGTGAGGCGCAGCTCGCACACGAAGCGATCTCCCGCGCACTCTCCGGATTCGAAGGCAAGGGTCGCCTCTTCGTGCTCGATCTGTCGCGCGTGTCGTTGCTCTCGAGTCTCGGACTCGGCATGTGCGTCGACACGCGTCACCGCGCCATCGAGCGCGAGATGAAGCCCGTGCTGTATGGACTTCAGCCGTCGCTGCTCGAACTGCTGCGCATGATGAAGATGGATCGACTCTTCACCATCGCGCACGGCGAAGCGGAATTCCGGCGCATGGTCGAGACCTGAGGCGCACGCGATCGTGTCATACAACGTCATACAACTCGAGTCGACCCTGGCGCTGCACGGCGGTCGCGGGCGCTGCATCGCTCACGCGCATGGAGGCCGGTTCGCGCTGGTCTCTGCGCTCGGCGCCACCGTGCTGATGCTCGGCGGTTGCTACGAACACGTCACGCAGGCGGGATTCACCTCGACCGAAGTGCGCGAGACGCACGAGCCCAATGTCGAGGAAGAGGGCCCGAGCTGGCTCAACGAGTTCATGTGGGGCGAGCCGCCCAAGGGCGAGAACGCGATGCGGTATTACCGGCGCAAGAACACGCTCGGCCTCGATCAGTAAACGGCCGACGAGTACGACGCTCCGCTGCTACCGTAACGGACCCCCAATGGGCATCGAATCCGCACTTCCCGTCGACAGCATTCTCACCACGCAGTTGCAGCGCGTCGTCAACTGGTCGCGCCGCTCCAGCGTCTGGCCGATGCCATTCGCCACCGCGTGCTGCGGCATCGAACTCATGGCCACCGCGTGCAGCCGCTTCGACTTGGCGCGCTTCGGTGCGGAAGTCATGCGCTTCAGTCCGCGACAGGCTGACTTGCTGATCGTGGCCGGACGCGTAGCCGTGAAGATGCTGCCGGTGCTGCAGCGCATCTACATGCAGATGACCGAGCCGAAGTGGGTGATCTCGATGGGCGCGTGCGCTTCGACCGGCGGCGTCTTCGACACCTACGCCGTCGTGCAGGGCGTTGATCAGTTCATCCCGGTCGATGTCTATGTGCCTGGATGTCCACCGCGTCCCGAGATGCTGATCGAAGGCATCATGGCGATCCAGCGCATCATCGACAACGATCAGATCCCGCGCGATCCGACCGGCAAGCGCGTGCCGCTCAAGATCGCGCTGGCGCCGAACTACGAAGTGCGGCCGCAGCCGGTGCCCGTCACCGTCGGCGTGACCTGAGCTTCGCGAGCGCGCGATCTCGGGTGCACCGCTCGCGGCCGAGCCGCGATGCACGATTCACTCCGCGTCGCTGAGCACTCTTCGAGTTCACATTTGACTTTGCGGCTGGGGCCGCTATTCTTCCCCCCTCGCTGGCGATGTTTCGCCGCCGTCCTCTCCAGAGTTGGCATTTGAGCAAAGGGCTATCCCTTTGCGCGTTTCCAATTCACGCGGGCATTGCCCGCAGGAGGACCTGATCATGAAACTGGCTGAAGCATTGCTGACCCGGGCGGAACTGACCCGCAAAGTCGAGTCGCTGAAACAGCGCGTGCTTTCCGCGGCGCGCGTGCAGGAGGGCGCTCCGCCTGTCGAAGACGCGACCACCCTCATGGCGCAGGCGTTCACGGCGATCGAGTCCATTCGAGATCTCGAAGTGAAGATCAACCGCTCCAACATGGTTGCCGCGTTCGAGAGTGGCGCAACCTGTATGGAGCAGCTCGCCTCCCGCGATGCGCTGCGCGCGAAGCGGAACCTGTTGGCCGAGTTGGCTGCGGCTGCGTCTCCCGGTCGCAACGGCTACTACAGCAATCGCGAGATTCGTTGGCTTCCCGGTGCCGATGTCGCGGCGACGCAGAACCGCATCGACTCAATTGCGGCGCAGATTCACCGACTCAACACGCGCATTCAGGAGCACAACTGGGCCATGACCATCGAGTGATACTCACCAACCATTGACACTCCGAGCCCGGGAACGGGCGGAGGGCAGGTGAAGCCGTGGGCCCCGGCCAATGGGTCCATGCCACGCAACTTCTTGGGGACACCCGAGAACGCGCGTGGTTGCGGGCTTGCGCCACTTCACCCACGCGTTGAGCCCGGTGTGACATCCGCACTGTTCACACCTCATCAGGCCTTGAGCCTCATGACTCACCACCCCACCTGCACCGCCCGTTCCCACCCTTCGGTTTCCATGATCAGAAGTGCTCCCGATCGACCCGAGTTTGCGGCCGTTCGAGTCGACCCGTTTCCGCGCGCTGGTACAGGCACATGCTGGGAGTGCAGAGGAACGGAGTGCTCATGCAGATCTTCGACGAGACGATCAAGCAGGTCGTGACCGAACGGTTGAAGTCGCTCGAGGCGCACTTCGAAGCAGATGTCGCGTTCTATTGGGGGCCGATCGAAGAAGGGAACCTCCGCGCCTTTCGCGACTTCATCGAGGCGCTCGCTGGAAGTGGAACACCATCGCAGCCGTTGGCGCTGCTCCTGCAGACCATGGTGGAAGTGCCGAGGCTTCGGAGAAGATGGTCGAGATCATGCGGTTTCACTACCGCAAGGTCTATTTCGTCGTCCCGGACATCGCTCTCTCTGCCGGCACCATTCTCTGCATGTCGGGCGATCGCATCTTCATGGCTTACAGCTCATCGCTGGGTCCAATCGATCCGCAGGTTCACAATGGAACGGCGTGGGTGCCCGCGCTGGGGTACCTCGACAAAGTGGAGGAGCTGCTTCGCAAAGCGAGCGCCGGCACTCTCACACAAGCGGAGTTCCTCATCCTCGGTAATCAGGATCTCGCGATGCTTCGTCGCTTTGAGCAGGCGCGCGATCTCACGATCACCCTTCTCAAGGACTGGTTGGTGCGCTTCAAGTTCTCCGAGTGGGACGTCCATCTCAGTGATCCGGTGCGCCTTGGCCAGACCGTGACGATCGAAGAGAAGGCGGCGCGAGCCGAGGAGATCGCGCGATTGCTCGGCGACAACAAGGTGTGGCACTCGCACGGCCGCCTGATTGGCACGACGACGCTCACGACGATGCTGCGGCTCAAGATCGACGACTACTCGCGGGACGCCGATCGGCGCCGATTGATACGGGCGTACAATGACCTGCTCACTGAGTATGTCGTCAGGCATCGTTTCCCGCTGTTCATGCATCATCGCGATCACTTCTGATGGCAACGCCGCTCCCGAACTCCAGAACGCTTGAAGCGCAGGTGCGTGAGTTGTGCGCACATCCCGAGCCCACCCGCGGCGATGCGTCGCCTTTGAGCGCAGCCTTGATGATGCTCGAAGAACTGAAACGCGCCGGCCTCCTGAAACCGACGACCTACACGCTTCCCTCCGTCGATCTCTATGGCACCGTCTCGCGAGAGATGGCGCGCCGATCTGTCGACCGCTGATGGGCCCGACACGCCGCGCGTTCAGCGCGTGCATGGCTGGCGTTGCGCGGAGTGCAACAGCGCGTCGATGAACGCGGGCAGTGTGATGCTGGCGCGCCCCGGTACGAAGCGATCGAAGTGATCGGTGATCTGCGTGCGTTCGAGGTTGAGTTCGACGCACACGGCGCCGCGCGCCTTCGCTTCCTGCACGAAACCGGCGGCGGGCCAGACGGCTCCGGCCGTGCCGATGCAGAGGAAGATCGAGGGTTCTTCGAGCGCTTCCGCGATGCGCTCCGTCTCCATGATCTCTTCGCCGAACCAGACGATGTGCGGGCGCAGCGCATGTGTCTCTCCGGTGCGAGGACACGGCGTCTCCGGCCAGCACTCGCCGTCCCAGGAGAAGACCTCCTCGCTGCGGTCGTTGCGCACTTTCGTGAGTTCGCCGTGCATGTGGATGACATCACGCACGCCACCGCGCTCATGAAGGTCGTCGACATTCTGCGTAATGAGTCGCACGGGCGCGGGCCACTTGGACGCGAGTTCGCCGAGCGCACGATGCGCGGCGTTCGGCGAGATCGATGGATCGCGCAGACGCGCGCGGCGCTGGTTGTAGAAGGTGTGCACGAGTTGCGGATCGCGACGATACGCCTCCGGTGTGGCCACATCTTCCACGCGATGACCCTCCCAGAGACCATCGGGACCACGAAAAGTTGCAAGTCCACTCTCGGCGGAGATGCCCGCGCCGGTGAGGATCGTGATCGAGTTCAAGCTCGAGCGGGCGCGGTCGGGTGCGCTCACGGCGCGAGTCATGCACCAGTGAGCGGCTTCGATCGCGCAAGCTCGCGCGTCGGTGTCGGGCGATTGCGACTCGCGCTTCTCTTGCATCCCGCTTTTCTCGTGCGTGCCGTGCGCCTCGCGCGACTCGCGTGTTGAGTCATCGTTCGTCATTGGCAGTCGGGCAACTCGGTGCCGGTCTGGAAGACATGGAAGCGCAGGCCATACGGGTCGGCGAACATCGCACTCGTCGGCGCGTTGCGCTGAGTTTCGCAGCATCCGGCGGCGATGAGTGCGTGCTGCGCGGCCGCAAAGTCGCTCACTTCGAACTCCCAGAAGGTGGTGCCGGGAACGCCGGTTGAGCCAGACGCGCCGGTCACGCTCGGTGCGGACGCGGTGCTGCCATCAAGCCCCTCAACGAAGAAGGTCATCGGCCCCTTGCGCAGTTTGCTCTCATTTGCGCCGTGCTTGATGACCTCGAAGCCGAGCACATCGCGATAGAAGTCGACGGCGCGCACGCGATCGCGCACTTGCACCGCGACATTCGGTGAGAAATGGAAGTCGATGCTCATCAAGTAGCCTCCGCGCGAAGGCTACCGCGATGCCCGACGGCGCTCCGCATCAACGACGACGAAGTCCCGTGTGGCGGCCCCTCTGGACCGTGGTCATCTCGCTTGCGATCGGCGCACTCGCCACCGTCGCGATCTCCTGGGCGTTCGCATACTGGTCGACACCTGCCTATGCACCCGGCGCCGCGATCGAAGAGTCGCGCTGGCTCGGGCGCATGCCGAGAAACTGGCCCGCGACACCGGAAGGCGCGGTCGATGTGATCTGGCCGACGGGCGCCAGTTTCCTGCGGTATCGAGAGGTACCGCTCGCAACGGTCGGCCAACACGGAGTGTTTCAACAACTTGTGTATGCCACAGGTTGGCCGTGGCGCTCACTCGCAATGGAGCATCTCACCGACGCCGAGACGGAACGGATCGAACGCCCCAACTCCCCTTGGGTGGTGATCCCTCCAGAGCGTTGGCGCGGAGCGATCCTCTTCGGCAAAGACCTCGCGCAGCGAACCAGAAAAAGTGTGCCAGGACTTCCACTCTTGCCATTGTGGCCAGGCTTCGGGTACTCGGTTCTCTTCTACGGCGCGATCGCGTGGCTGCTCTTCTTCGCACCGCGATCGCTGATGCGATGGCGTCGTCGGCGACGCGGAGCCTGCGTTCGATGCGGCTACGCGATGGCACCAGGTGCGACGCGATGCGCCGAGTGCGGCACCGAGTGCGGCGACTCACTCCTGCGTGGGCAGTGAGGCCAGGAGCGCGTCGCACTCGACGATGCCCGCGCTCGCCTGGTCAGGCAGTGACTTGTCGATCTCGCGCCTGGGACCCTGACGCGTGAGAAGTGCACAGCCCGCAGCGATCATGCGTCGTCAGCGCACATCCAAGCGGCGTTGAATCAACCTCAGCGCAGTCCGGAGACGAACTCGGCGAGGCGCTCGCAACCGCGATCGATCTCCTGATCGCTGCACGCGAAGCTCACTCGCACATGCGTGCGAGCGCACGCTCCGAAGTCCTCCCCCGCCACAACTGCGGCATGCGATTCGTCGAGCAGCGCATCTGCGAATGCCTGGGCCGAGTCGAGCCGCGCGCCACCTCGTGAAGTCATGCCGAGACAGCGTGCGATGTCGGGGAACGCGTAGAACGCACCATCCGGTGCCACCGTGTGCAGTCGATCGATCTTCGAGAGCCGGCTGTACAGTCGCTGAGCGCGTGATGCGAACGACTGCCGCATGCGCTCGACGCCATCACTGCTGTTCGTGACCGCCTCGATGATCGCCGCCATAAACGCGGCCGGCACCGAATTGGTCATCTGACCCTGGAGTTTGATGAGCTCCTTCATGAAACGACCATCGTCACCCGGCGCGGCGATGTAGCCGAGGCGCCAGCCGGTCATGGCGTAGGCCTTGCTCAATCCGTTCACGGTGATCGTGCGGTCAGCAATGCGCGGATCGCTGCCGGGCGAAAGGTGCACCAGCCCCGGCGTCACCTCGGGATAGACGAGTTTCTCGTAGATCTCGTCGGAGATCAGCGTGACATGCGGATGACGATCGAGCACATCGATGAGTGCGCGCACATCATCCGGCGGCAGCGTGGTGCCACACGGATTCGACGGCGAGTTCAACACGAGCGCCACCGTCTTCGGTGTGATCGCGCGCTCGATCGCACTCGGATCGAGGCGGAAACCGGAGTCGATCGAACGCGGCACTTCGACGCACTTGGCGCCGGCCAGTTCAATCAACGGTCGGTAGCTCACCCACGCAGGCGTCGGCAGTATCACCTCGTTGCCCGCGCCCGGTTCGATCATCACATGCAGCACCATGTACATGGCGTGTTTCGCGCCGGAACAGACGGTCACCTGTGATGGTTGGCATTCGATGCCGTTGTCGCGATTGAACTTCGCGGCGAGCACTTCGCGCACCGCCATGTCACCCGGTGTTGGCGCATACTTGGTCCGACCCTGGTCGAGCGCCTTCTTCGCCGCTTCGCGAATGTTCTCCGGCGTCGTGAAATCCGGCTCGCCCGCCGCAAGGTTCACGACATCAATGCCGCGCGCCTTCATCGCCGCCGCCTTCGCACCGGTGGCAAGCGTCGCCGACTCCTTCATCTGCGCAATGCGGGACGAGATCTGCATGGGCCGGGCAAGATACCGCGGGCCGCGCTGCGCGGGTCACATCCGCGAGCCGCGCGGGGCCTCGCTTGCTGCGCCCTGCCCGCTTCGGGTTGCGAAGCGCAACCGCTCGCTCGTGCTCGCGGCGCGAGGCCCCGTCGTCGGCTCGCCGTCGCACATTGCGAAGCGGAGAGCGCGATTGCGTTGCAGTGAGTTCCGGCGGCGAACTCTCTGCGACGAGGTCTCACTCGCACTTCCGATGTCGCGGTCACTGCTTCGACACCGCGCTCCACTCGCCCAGCATCAGTCCGAGATCGCGGCCGTCGACGACGCCGTCGTCATCGAGGTCGGCGACCGACCACGCGCGTGGTCCCCATTCACTGAGAAGCTTCGCGATGTCCGCGCCATCAACCGCGCAGTCGCCGTTCACATCCGCAAACGACTGGCCGAGCGGCGTCAGAATTCGCGCGCTCCCGGTGGTCAGGATCTGGCCGACTCCGTTGATCGCCTGCGCCTCGCCGACCGTCGGCGAGCCCGGCTGCATCAAGCTGTTGATCGGAATCACCTTGCCGTCGATCCATAGAACATGGAGCGTCGGCAGGCCTGGACCGGCGGAGTCCATCGTGCCGCCAATGATCATCGAGTCGCTGATGGCGCCCGCACCACCGTAAATGTACCCCGGGGGAAGAGCGAGAGAAGTAGCGCCGTTGAGTGTCCAACAGGTCGGCGTCTGCAAGAACGCCCAAGGTGGTCCGACGAGCGTTCGCGACACCCCGACGACATCGCCATGGTTGTTGACGCCGTAAGCGATCGACACCGCGTGCCCGGCAATTGGCTCGAGCAACTCAATCTGACCGTCCTTCCAACGGAATGCTCGGGCATTCGATCCCTGGTTACCGAAAGTGCCAACGACGAACCCGCTGTCTGCAACACGATGAGCGCCACCACCGCCAAGCCCCGGTGAAGGAATGATCGTCATCTCGCCGTCCATCACCACGAACGGGAGAAAGCCTGTGCCTCCGACGATCACATTGCTGTTGTTGATGTCCGCGACATAGCTGTTCGATCCGCCGAGAGGAATGGGAATCTCAGTGATCGAGCCATCCGGCCACCAGATGCATCCAACATAAATGCTGCCATTGAGACCTTGGTACGAGAAGCCGACCACAACACCTGCATCGTTGATGCCATTGGCCTCTGCACCTTTCGGCCCTGCGTTCGGCGGCATCGGCAGTACTTGCGGTGTTCCGTTGGGTGGGCAGTAGATCGGGAGATAGCCGCTGGCCGGCGCACACATCGGGCGGCGGCCGCACCATGCGCCGATGTTGTTCAATCCCCTCCCCGTGTTGAACCACGACAAGCCTGGCGAGCACTGCCAAGGCGGCCAGCTCTGCACGCTGTACTGGCATTG